>Ga0080004_1116911_pt1 | contig 42235 bp, 56 predicted proteins | sample WasSprMetagenome_FD_69207 | JGI IMG/M metagenome (GOLD analysis project Ga0080004, IMG submission 69207) | Sulfidic aquatic microbial communities from Washburn Spring, Yellowstone National Park, USA - WS (SPADES assembly) (version 2) | ecosystem: Environmental > Aquatic > Thermal springs > Hot...
TTCTCAGCGGTCTCTCAGAAACACTCATGGCTGTGCTTGGGGCAGTCTTGTTCACCACTTTTTCGATTCTGCTCCCAATAGGGATGGGCTTTGCTGGTGGAGCAATGCTCTACGTGACAATCAAGGAACTCGTCCCCGAAATCTACCGAGAAGAGCATTCCGAGCTAAAAGTAACTGCAGGCTTCATCGCAGGATTCCTACTCATGCTCTACCTCGACTCCGCCCTCTAGTGCCCCCTTGATAAGAAGTATTGAGATACGCAAATTTTCCAGCACAATGCCCACAGCATACTTCCCAGGGCTAGCGACTCTTTCCTACGTGTGGCATAGATTCAATAGATGTTTCATGTAGCAAGAAAAGTTTATATATCAGCCCTATTATTATTATTTCTGCTGGTGCAGGGTATGGCGGTCGTGGTGGCCGATAAGCTTGTGAAGAAGTTTAAGGATGTGGAGGCGCTTAGAGGCTTAAGCTTCACCGCTGAGAAGGGTAAACTAGTGGTTGTTGCGGGACCAAACGGGGCAGGCAAGACCACCTCGATTAGGATCCTCACCACCAACCTGAAGCCCGACTCAGGCAAAGCTGAGGTGCTGGGTTTCGACGTCACGATGGACTACCGGGAGGTTAGGAGGCGCATCTTCTACGTGCCCCAGGACTACGCACCCTTTATCGACCTCACTCCCATAGAGTACGCTGTGTCCACCCTTATGAGCCGCGGCTTCTCCTACAGCGAGGCGAAGAGGAGGGCGCGGGAGTGGCTGGACCTTGTGGGGCTCGCCCAAGTGAACAGGACGATGAGGCAGCTTAGCGGGGGCCAGATTAGGAGGGTGATTGTGGCAACTGCCCTTGCCTCAGAGGCTGAAGCACTCTTCCTAGACGAGCCGACCAGCGGCATAGATGTCGAGGCTAGGAGGGAGGTCTGGAGGGCGCTCAGGGAGCGCGTTCGCGGGGGCACGTGCATCCTGATGACTACGCATGACATGGGCGAGGCTGAAGCCATCGCAGACAAAGTCGTAGTCGTGGACAAGGGTCTTACACTCTACGAGGGCTCTCCAATGGACCTCGTATCCAAGGTGCCCTTCACCCACAGGGCTGTAGTGCGCAAGTCCCCAGCGCTGAAGCTGGACCACGCTGTGGATCTGGGCGACAGGCTCATTGTGTACTTCCGCAGCAGGCAGGAGTTCGACAGCTTCGTTGGGGCCCTCGAGGACCCCTCCCTTCTACTCTCAGCTAGCTCCGTCGGGTTGGAGGATGCATTCATACTCCTGCTGGGAGGTGGCGTAGCGTGAGTGCTCTCTGGAGAATCATTGGGGTAGCTTACTGGCAGTTCCTACAGTGGAGGAGGCAGTGGACTTGGCTTGCGCAGTCGCTGGTGGGCCTATTCGGGTTCTCCGTACTGCTGTTTGCATGGGGAGGAGTGGCAGGCTTAAAGCACGCAATCGTGGCGTCCATGGTCGCCGGCTCCTGGGGCATAGGTCTTAACATCGTAGGGCAGATGATAGGATGGCAGAAGGTGGAAAAGCAGTACGAGTTTTACGTTGCGTCCCCACTGAGCCTTGCAGAGTACTATCTAGGCGTGGTTCTAGGGCAACTACCATTCTTCATCGTTGAGGTGCTCTCACCAGCCGTCATAGCACTACTCCTGGGTGTCAAATACGAGGCTCTTCCAGTGCTCACACTTGTAGTGCTCCTCGCTCTCCTTCTGGGAAGCTTCTCCTCCCTGACAATAGTTTTGAGGATCAAGAACCCCATGAATATTTCCGCCGTAACTAACCCCCTCTACACACTCACAGCCACCCTACCACCCGTCTTTTACCCAATGACCGTACTGCCGCAGCCCCTCAGGCCCCTCGCCCTCATCTTTCCAACGGTCCCGCTTGCCGAGCTTGCAAGGTGGGCTACTGGGACTGCTGAAACGTGCCTCCAGCCATCGACCGCGCTTGCTCTCACAGCCTTCTGGCTAGCACTTTCAACCATTGCCCTGAGAGGGGTTCTGAAGTGGGGACTTGAAGAGTAGGCAAAACCTAAAGGTTAGGTGAAAGGCATCCCTTGATCTGCGAGCTCCCTGAACACCCCTCCACGGCAACCTCTAGGAGCTTCGTACCCCTTAGCCTTTAACGCTAGAAGCTGGTACTCACAAGCTTTTTATTCTATCCGGACAATTCCAAACCCATGCCTAATGACAGGTACGGCGAGCTACTTAGGAATCCCAAAATTGCCTCAGAACTCTGCGACCTCGAGGACTGGCTAAACAAGTACGGGGAACAACTAATCGCGTACGAGCCGTCAAGAATAGTTACTAGAACAGCTTGGGTAGCTAGGATAGCCCTGGACGAGGCGTACAAGGCTTTCCCAGGGGAGGAGCAGCAAGTCAGGGACTTCGTGGCCGAAGTCCTTAAAGAAAAGCTTCAACAGCTAAACGTACCAGTAGGCGCTGTGACCAGCGGTGACCTACATGGAACGAGGCAGGACGTGGTGGAAGTACTCCGCAGGATATTCCCGAACCTGGCGCAGACCGAGAGACCCTCGCTTCCAGTTATCCTCAGGCAGGAGGAGAGAGGACCCCCTCAGCCAGCACTACTCCAGCCGCAACCCCCGGCTAGGAATTATCTGTCAAAGTACATTTACGCCTGGGTAGCCACGCTCCTGGCCTCGGCCATTCTAATCCTCCTGCTGACGCGCGCGTTAAAATGATTTTTTCTTTGATGAATATTGCGTGGTTCGCTACTAGAGGTGCGCGCGAAGAGTTAACATTATAAAGGGGTGGCGGTAATTACTCCGCGCGTTCCCCGGGGACAGCCACCAGGCGCTCCCCAGGGCTCCTGCGCGCGGGACCGATGAGGGGTGGAGCCCGGCGACGGGCGGACCCCATGACACCCCAAGCACCCCAGGGCAACTGGGGCGCGGTGAGGGGCACCCCGACCAAAAAAACGACGGGCGCTATGAGGGTGCGCGCGCTGCGGACAAGGCTCTAGCCGCACCTAGCATTTACAAGTAAATTTCAGCCTATATATGCAGCGATAGAAATAAATTCCAAGGCCGCCCCTTAAGATGTACACCCCTAAGCTTCCACGCCTGAACCTGAGGGCGGTAGCTTGGAGCACACACGGGAAGCCCTAAGGAAAAGATTGAACATAGCCGTCGAAGCCTTGGGAAAAATACTTGTAGGTGAAATTTCCACCCGAAAGGAGCTCAGAGACTTCCTGAGGCAGTCCTACATTGAGGCCGGGATAGAGCCCTTACTAGGGACAATGGCTCCCAGAAGAATGCTCTTCGACGAGGTGATGGTGTACGCTGTTGCAGTGCACGGGTTGGGCCTGCAGGAAGAGGTAGGAGCAATGGGTGACTTGTTTCAAAGGGAGAGAGTGTTCGAGGAGAGGGTCGAGCAGGCGGTGAGAGTAGGAGATCTTAAGCAGCTTGCGGAATTCGCGTCCTCGCTAAGCGAAGACGAATACGGTCTCCTCCTCAAATACCTCTTTGCCCTGTGGTTGCTGGGGCGTTTAAGCGAGGAGTCTCTCGCTGCAGTACTGAACGAGCTAGCCCTCAACGCTAAGCTTTCACGCCACGCGAGGATCTACCGCGCCATAGTAGTCGCCTTCAAGCTCGCAGAACTGGTAAGTAGTGGACACGTGAAGACGAGGGCTGAGAAGGAAGCTCTAAAGAGGCGCATTGCCGCAGCTCTCGGAGATGAGAGGTCACTCCCCAAAGACGAGCTGGTGTGGAGCATAGCCGTAAACACCCTATGCGCAAGCGAGCAGGCAGCAAACAGGGCGCTCCGGCTCAGCTTGGAGGAGCTCGAAAGGGTGGCCGAAGACTCTCCGTCGTGGTGGTACGGCTTCGTCATGTCCAGGCAGGAAGTGGACCTAAAGCTATCATCCCTCCCCCCAGAGTGGCTCAAGGCCTACCTACTCTTGGAGAAGCGCCTGCGCAAGCATCTCCCGAACCTCTCGAGGCTAATAGCGCTCGTATTAGTGGAACAGTTCATGCACACCGGTAAAGAGCCTGGCTACGTAAGGGGGTATGCAATGAGAATAAGCCCAATAGATCCTCTGGAAAGCCTCCTAGACCTCGCCACATCCCGATGGAAGGTAGCACACATGCACCTAAAGCCTAAACCCGAGTTCGAAGTAAGAGTGGAGTCAACACACGAGATAGTCGTAGTAGATAGGATTCCGGCAAGCCAGGCACTAAGCCTGGGCGTAAGCGGGCTGAGGCAGAGAATATACGCACAGCTGAGGGAAAACCGAGAAGTCAAACTGAGGACGGGCGACGCCTTCACAGACAATTGGCTCAAGCTAGCATCAACCATAGCGGCAGTAAAGATCGTTGGAGAAGCCCTCTCAACAGGTCTCCCAAAGCCCCCCACACGTATACTGCTGCAGACCGCCCTAGACGACTGGCAAATAGAGCTTAGAGCCAAGAAGAGGAGAATAGAAATCTACGTAAACAAAGCACTCATAGGCACGGCTAAAATCCACCAAGACATAGGCAAGACGATACAAACAATAGAAAACATCCTGAGAAACAGCACTCCAAAGGAAATAAAAGAAAAATACCTACAAACACTCACGCAAGAAGTGAGAAACACTCTCCAAAAACAAGCATTCGCTCACATCTCGTAGCAAACATTTCCCAGAAGGTTTAATGTCTTAAGGTAGCAAGCAAACATTTCCCTCGAAGTTAGAGAGAAGTGGTATGCGTACATATCCTTCGAGGGAGAAGGCAGTTAGAGGAGGTCTAGTAGCAGGCATTGATATTTGCGTCAGCAACTTGATAGCTATATCCCACCACTGCGCGATGCTTCAGGGCGGGGAGGAGGTCAGCGCTCCCGGTGACGATTTTCCTCAGGATTGCGCCCTCTTAGAGCCTCGTTAACGAGCCTAAGCATCCTTTCAAGCATTACTTCCTCTTGTCTTATGTGCTCAAGCATCCTCTCTAAGTTAGACTTGAGCGAGTTCTCTTCCCGTCTCAGCTCCTCCAGCCTCTTCTCGAGGTACGTCTTGAGCTCGGCGAGCTCTTTGGTGCTTGATGCCACGACTCACCACTACCTAAGAAAAGCAAACACGCATATTTATTTAGCGCGCACTAGTACGCGCTACTATGGAGTGGATAGACGAGAAAACACTCCTGCTGTCAAAGAAGCTCAACGAGCTCGACAAGCTGCTGCTGAAATTTGTCAAGGTGCTCGGCAAATACTCTGAATACGTGGTCGTATACGGCTACGTTGCTATACTCTTTGGAAGAGCTAGGGCCACGGAAGACATAGACATACTAGTCAAGGACATGGATCAGGAGAACTTTGAAAAATTTTGGCGGGAAATACACAAGTCCTTCTGGTGTCTTAATGCCGAGAATTCGGAGGATGCGTTCAGAGTTCTCGGGGGGGACTAGCCTGAGGTTTGCAAGGAAAGGCGACATAATACCGAACATAGTGCTCAAGACTTGTAAGAAAATGGTTGACTTTTTAACAATAAGTGATAGAATAAGAGTCATGTTTCCCAGCGGGCAGCACATATTCATCCCACCTATAGAGATGCAGATCGTCTATAAGGAAGAGGTATTAAAATCTGAGAAGGACTTGGAAGATGCTCTCCACCTAAGAGAGGTTTTCAAAGAAAAGCTTAATGAGAGAAAGCTAGAAGAATACAGAAAGGCGGTGAAAAGTGGATAGAAGAGAGTTCATCATTTACTGGGCAAGATACGTCAAGATGCGCAGAGACGAAGAATGGAGCGAACAACAAAGAAAACTAATAGATTCGCAGATAAAAAGCGTCCGCGAATTCTACAGGAAAAACCCAGAAATAGCTAAGAGGGTCCTCGAAAGGTACAGGCAAGGGTCTAAAAAACTAGCCTTGACATAGTCACCTCCAATAAATCTCAAATAATATTCCCTCCGCCCAGGAGTTAATAAGTGAGGTTGTGCGCGAAATAACCCTTTACACAGCATTGTTATGCTTTTACTTTAAAAGGAGAAAAGCAAAAATAGCAATGTCTCAGCAAGAACCTCAAAGCCAACTCCTTAACCTAATTATGCTAAGAGGCTATAATGCTTGTAGCATTTAGATTTGCCGTATGCATCGCGTAGTTGGATCTTCTTGTTTAAAAGGAAGTATCACCTAGAGAAAAGCTCTTATTCAACAATTTTTTGTAGATACATGGTTGCCAGGGCAAGTACTATTGATGAAAACAGGAGTGTAACAAGTAAACCGTTAATCGCTGAAATTATGTCTCCATAGATTAACGTATCACGGAGGCTCGAGATAATATATGTCATGGGATTTACTACAGCGAAGGTTCTCAATGGCGCTGGCATTATGTCCACGGGGTACAGAGCGTTGCTAGTGAAGAAAAGAGGCATAACTATTGCCTGGAGTATCCCCATGAACCTCTCCCTGGTCTTCATGAAGACTGCAAGGATTATTGAAAGAGAGGTGAAGCCCACAGAACCAATAAGCAGTGCAAGTGTAGCTATTGTAAGGCTTAGGGGGTCCAGTTTTAATTGAGCTCCACACAGCAGGGCTACCGGGAGAACTATGAATAGCTGCGTAACCGCCCTGACAGCGCCTGCTAGGGAGCGCCCCAGAACAATTACAAATCTGTCTACCGGTGAGGATACAAGCTTCTTTAATATCCCGGATTCGCGTTCCCAAACAAGCATTATGCCGTAAGCAAGAGCGATAAAGCTCGAGGACTGAAGAACGACCCCCGGAGATATAAATGTCAAGTAATCTACGTTAGCCGTAGGGATGCTCCGCAACCTCTCCATCGTTGTCCCAAACACCGCCAGCCAGAGGATTGGCTGAACAGCCCTTGTAAAGACCTCAGTGGGGTCGTGCCTTAGCCTCCTCAGCTCGAGCTCGACGAAAGCAATAGCCTGCCCCAAATACGAACTCAAACCCATGTCAACCGCCCGCCCTTATAGCTCTCCTCATTGCGCGTACATCACGTATCCCGCTAGCCTTTTCCGCCTCCTCGATGCTCATACCAGTCAGCTTTATGAAGACATCTTCAAGTGTAGGTCTACTCACAGTTGTCGACCTGACTTCTACACCCGACTTTGATAGTGTCTGGACAATTCTCGGAAGCATTGTAGAAGAGTCAGGTGTTAAAAGGACAAGCTGATTATTTGCAACTGACAACACCTTGAGTTCATCAATGTTTGAGAGTACCTGTGAAGCCTTCCCTGATTCCCCATCTATCCATACCTTTATGGTTTCTCCGCCCAGCAGCTTCACGAGTTCTCCCGGCGTACCTCTAGCTATGACCCTGCCCCTATTGAGAATAGTAACCTTTTCCGCATACCTTTCAGCCTCGTCCATGTAATGCGTATTGAAGAGAACCGTAACTTTGTACTCGCGCTGATACTCAAGCAGCTTCTCCCAAACAACTTCACGAGCCCTAGGGTCAAGCCCAATAGTCGGTTCATCTAAAAAGATAACCCTCGGCTTAACCATTAGGGCAGCAGCTATTTCAAGCCTCCTAATCATTCCCCCCGAGTAAGTCCTGACCAGTCTGCCAGCAGCCTCAGACAGCCCCATCAATTCAAGCACCTCACATATCATCCTATGACGCCTCTCGCTTGGTACCCCATATATCTTCGAATAAAAAAGTAAGTTCTCGTAACCAGTAATGTCCGTCCACACTGAGAACTCCTGCGGAACATAACTTATCAGCCTCCTAACAGCGCCCCCCTCCTTTGTTACATCGTAGCCGAGAACATAAGCGCGTCCAGAAGATGGTGGAATCTGCGTTGTCAAGATTCTCATGAGGGTAGTCTTTCCAGCGCCGTTGGGTCCAACGACAGCATGTATTTCGCCCTCATCTACTTGGAGGGAAACATCATCAAGGGCTTTTAGCCCCCCAGCGAAGACTTTAACCAAGTTTTCAACATAAATAGCATATTTCCCGTTCTCTTCACTAGGCATGAGACAACAAAACTTTTCCACTTTAATAAATGTTTTTTCTATAGAAGCTCTCCAAAAATATCTATTGAGCTGAAGCTTCAACAATACTTTCTCATCATATGTCTAGCGCGCGCTTTTGGACTAGCTAGTGAGACGAGGTCTTCTCGTAGCCTACCTTACACATGAAAGCAGAAACCTCAAGATCATGCTGGAAAAGGCACCACTAGGCGTAGTCAACTATTGGGGAAGTGAGCCCGGCCGAACAGTAATAGCGAGGACTCTCTCCTCAAATCCCCACAGGCCACGGCTCGTTGTAAATGGTCCAATGACAGGCTTCTCTATGATAGATGCGGAAAAAGCTACCGACGAGACAGCCGAGAAACTTGCACTTGAAATGATTCCTTACGACTAGCAACTATGTAGCTCACCAACCCAGGCAGCGTTTACTGGTACAAGGCAGGAGCTCCAGCTATTTGCAGAGAAATTGGCCTTCTCGCTAGACCGTATAGGTAGGGAGTACCCCATAAACACGGAGAGTCTCCCATACCAGCTCTTCGTGCTACGTAGAAGTCTAGAACTAGCGGGGGGCAAAGGTCATCGCAAGCCAGGATCCACGTAATCCTTGGACTATAGTCTTGTCCGAGGAAAAGAGCACGCTAGCCACTCTCCCAGGGAACTCTTTGCTTATCCTTTATACAAGGAGAAGATTCCTAAGGAAATTATAAGGGTTTTTCACTAAAGGAGGTCTTAAACCTCGTGACCAGTCTCCCAGGTAACCCTGCCTATGAGGGGGGTAGCGCGCGCTAAGATGCCCAAGAGTTAAGAAAAATTTTTATACTTAGCCTTCATATCATTCTTAGCATTAATTATGGAACTTAGCAAAGTAAGTAAGAAGTATCTCACAAGTGTCCCAGCGGGGATTAGGAAGGCTTTAGGGTTAGAGGTAGGGGATATTCTCGCATGGAAGGTGGAGAATAATAAAGTAATCATAGAGGTAATTAAGAACCCGGCAAAAGCTTTACGTGGAAAGTATGATGACTCCTCCCTTACTTATGAATCCGTAGAGGAAAAAGCCGACGAACTTATTATGCAGGAGATTGGAAAATGATCATTGAGCTAGACTCTTTGATAGCATACGTGAACAAGAAGGACAAGCATCACGAGTTAGTAAGTAAATTCTTTGAATACGTAGCTGCAGGAAAGTACAAGAATGTAAAGGTGGCAACTTCAGCTTATCTAGAGTATTCACTACTCCTTAAGTCGAAGGGCTACAGCGAGGCTGATGTCAGGGAGGATCTCCTTTACTTCAGGAACTTTCCGAATCTGGGAGAAGTCCCTTTAACACTTGAAGTGTTTATTAAGGCTTCAGAGCTTAGAGAGAAGTATAATCTTTCATTCTTTGACTCTTTACATGTAGCTACTTCTTTGCTCTTTGATGGAGTTATTGTGTCGCTTGACAAAGCTTACAGGTCTATTAAGGGTCTAAAAGCCCTGAGACACGACGAAGTTCCAGTAGATGTTTTCTAGTGCGTGAGGTTTAGTAGCTTATTCTCGGCTCCAAGAAGAGAGTGTTTGTAAGAATCTTATGGTTGATCTCTTTTTCCAAGAATTCTCATGTGGACTGGACGAGTTCCTCCACGTCTACAATTATTGGACCATATTTTTCTAGACCTGTGCATCTTTCTGGGTCCCCAGTTACAAGCACCATTTTCCTCTGCAGGGCTATGACGACGTTGGCTAGTCTTCGAATGTTGCAGGGGTAGAGTAGTGGGTGAGCTCTCCCATCAGCATTGAGATTTTTTCGTAGAGTGCATCGTCAAGGGCATCAATAACGTTGCATATTTTCCGCATGACCTGGAATATACTCGTGGAGAGCGGGGTTTTTCTCGTATAGTATATAGAGGCTGCAAACTCCTCTAGCGAGAAAAATTGTAACGTGAACATTGAATCTTGAAACGATTATAGGTATAAAGTCCCGGGGGCGAAAAACATAGATACATCCCCCACGTAGAGAAAAGCTCGCAATGATGACTGAACTCCCCGTCCGATGGGTGAAGAAGTTTCTGGACACTGAGGAAAATTAGCGCATGCCAACACCGTCCTCGAAGTCCCTAGCGCGCTTCCACGCCCACCGGCTAAATCACAGATGACTGAACACCACTTTAGAGGTGCTTTTTTACCCAGTCCAGGACCTCCCCCTCGATCCTGCGCCTAACTTCGTAGTCGTCAAACACGTGTCCACCACGCTCAATCTCTACAAACTTCTTCTCGACCCTCAGCTTCTCGTAGAACCGCTTAGCCTGGCTGATCGGCACCATAAAGTCGTCAACAGCATATACAATCAGCGTGGGAGCCCTCACCTCCCCAGCCAGATCCATAACAGAGAAGCCCATAGCCTCCATCGCGCTTGCCTCCCTCCACCTGTTAGGACCCCAGTAAACGTAGCCCCCCTCAAACCTAAACATGCCCCTAACCCCCTGGGCAAGCTCCCGCCAGTCCAGCGCAGGTGAAAGGAGCACAAGGGCACCCACATCGTCACGGCCAGCAGCAAGGCTAACCGCGACACCTCCACCCATACTCAGCCCAACAACGCCGAAGCGGGTCCCATCCACGCTTGGATGACTCTTCAAGAAACTAGCAGCATTACGTGCATCCTCCACGGCAAACGAGATCCTGAACTCCTCAAAGGGCAAAGGACTATCCCCGTGGCAGCGAAAATCAAACCTCAAAGCAGCGTACCCAGCCCCGCACAGAAACCTAGCCATGTCCGTATAAAGCCTGCCACTCTCAGCCTTATTCCCAGTAAACCCATGCAGAAAAAGCACAGGCCTAGAAACACTGGCAGGAAGATGGAGGACACCTGCAAGACCCACACCGGCACTAGGAACCCAGACAAGCTCCTCACTACAACCACTCAAATAAGACCCTTGCCCAGCCACACAAACATCTACATCGACAGACATATATCGTTTTCCCATAATCTAGGAGCGCTAAGGCTATGCGGGGAGCAATGCTGACCTGCATGTTAAGCCTAGAAACAAATGCTTGATACATTCCTCAAGGCTTTGCGTAAAGTTTTATTAACCATCAGTTCATAGCGCGCGCTTAGGCGTACGGCGTGGTAAAGGCTACCGGGCCGGAACGTACCATGGAAGAGCAGCTGAGCCACTCAAACTGGCTAAGACTCCGTCTCGTTTCGATATAGTGGTAACAAAGGTTATGAAATACGTGGGGTATTCAATGGTGTTCTTGCACTGCTAGTGCTCCTTTACATCGTACAGGGTCAACCCATACTCGCGCGCGCTAATACAAGAAAATAAGAGAAATAGCAGTTGCCTTTGGAATATCCCTTTAACGCTGGCTTCCTCAAAAGCCCCTAAGGTCAGGCACTACTTGGAAGCCTTAAAAAGATAGGACTCCCCCATGCATCAGGAGAGATATGAGTTATGAGGAATTAGATATATTGAGAAAAAGAGCAGAGGCTTTTCTCAGAAATGCTAAAAGATTATTAGATGAGGGAGAAGCAGATTTAGCAATGTTTAGCATGGAGCAATACGAAAATTCTAAAATGTTCGCGAAATAGTTGAGGTTTGAATGCGCTCGCTAAACCTCTAGCCACTAGGCATGTCGATTTTTGCCGTTAAAGTGTAGCCTTGTCTATTATACGCCCTGACCTGACCTGTGGAAACTGTGTATAGTTCTGTCTGTGTGTAAACGGTACGGATGGCCCGGGTGTGTTCTAGGAGCTTGACAAATTCTAGGCTATCGCCACTTATCTTCAGCACTAGGATTCCGCCTGAGCTTGCCTTCCACGACTGTATCGGGACGAATACTTCCCTGGTTGCCGGGTCGAATGTAAACGCGTGGTGGTCTGATAAGATGTTGGACCATGCGTCGAGTGTTACAGTTGATGTCTCCTTTATGTTTGTGGGGTCGCTCACGTCGAATAGTGTGATTTTCAGCTTCCTGTCGTCTGCGAGCCCGACTCCTAGAAGTGTCTTGTCGTCGATGGGGTGTATGTACTCGCTGAAGCCCGGAGCCTTGACGTAGCCGAGGACTCTTGGTTTAGAGGGGTCCGAAACGTCTATCGCGAAGAGCGGGTCCACTTGTCTGTATGTTACGAGGTAGAATGTTTTGCCTACTAGCCTTGCGGAGTAGATTCTTTCTCCCTTTGCGAGACCAGTCAACGAGCCTTTTATCCTAAGGTTTTGGACATCTACAATGTACAAGTTGTTTTCCGGCTCCTCTACCCTTACGGGGTATACAACGAGGTGTGTAGATGGTACAGGGGTGATAGGGGTCTCGTTGAACTTGACTATCTGTATTGTCGTCTTGCCATCTGTCTGTATCTCTATTTTCATGGTTGTATTGTATGGCCTGTAAACAATCCCGACGACTCGCCCCATCTGAGCATAAACCTGCCACCTAGATATTGTTGTAGCTACAATGAAGTTGTCCCCCATTTCTTCCATCGAGAACTGATCCAGCACGCCGCCGTCTACTTCGAATCTTCCAAGGCTAGCTACCCGCAACCCGTCTATGCTGAAGACATAGAAGTACGTCTTGTCAGTCATCGGCCTTAATTGCTGCATAACTTTTTTCACTATTTCCTCTGCCTTCTCGTAGCTCAGAGTTGCTAGATACTTTTGTAGCTCGCTTAGGGCCTGCACGTATTGTCCCTTGCTTATGAGACTTGATATGTTGGCTTTTACTTCAGTGGGTAGATAGTTTAGAGAGGCGTTTAGGAAGTAAAGATAGGAATCTTCACCAATGTTTCTCTGAACAGCGAGGTAAAGCCTTTCCCTGCACATATACATCCATGTTGAGGGGCTAGAGGTAAAGGCGAATGCTGTTCTCTTACCTGTGTCTATGTCCATTGCAACTATGACTATGTAGCTATTGGCATAGGGGTCTATTTTCGCTATGGAGCTTGGTGGGAGGGGCTGCCCGTCTATTACTGGAAGCTTGACTTCTAGTGGAAGCGTGGCGACGAGATATATCGTATTGTTGAGAAGCCTGGAGCCCATAGGCATCCCATAAATGTATGTTGAGTAAAGCAACTCGGGTTTGACCGGTGTAGAAAGGGAGTATACGCAGATAGACGTGTTGGATATGCCAGCTGATATGGGGACTTCGGGTCCCATTGAGCCCTGGATCCTTATCGGGCTGGCCGTGTAATAGACAGAAATGACGACCAGCCTGTCTCCTTGGAGATATATGCCATATATGTTGCCTTCCGCTAGGTCTATAACGCTTACCACCCTCTTTTCCCGCATGCCTACGACGTTTACCTTTGAGCCGCTTGCCACTGCAAGAATACCGTCCTCAGCCTTGACAATGTCTGGCTCATCAACGCCTACTACCTGCACATTTGTTTTTGATGGCGTACTTGGGCTTTGAGGGGCTCCTTCGGGCGTAGCAGTCGCAGTTGTTGCAGGTATTGTTTGTGTCTCGCCCCTAACCAGGTAATAGGGGGGACCCATGTAGCCTTTGCTTGAGGTTCTCTCCTCAACAAATCTAAGAATCTCCTCGATAGACTGGAAGCTGTTCGCGCCGATCGGGTAGAACTCTAAGAGAGACTGCATAGTGGCAGTCTTAGGTTGAATTTTGGGGCTTTGGAGGTTTGCTGGACTTGTCGACCAGAAAAGATTTAGTATTATGGGCGCGGCTACGCCTAGAACGAGTAGCAAGACAGCCAGTGCCATATATTTTCTTTCCATTTGCATCAAGAAGTATCTATGCAGGTTGCTTATCACTGTATGTCTTGGACACTTTCGTTCAACATTTGAACAACCCTATGATTAATATAATGGAACAGTTGTCTTATGAATAGATGAGTGTAAAGGGCGAACTAGAAGGCATAGCTCTCAAAATATACATCTACCTCCTAGAGTCTAACGAAGATGCAGGCGTAAGGGAAATAGCCAGAGACCTAGGTCTCCCTGTAAGCACTGTTCACTACCATTTAAAGCGTCTAGAAGAGCTGGGCTACGTTGAGAAGACCACAGACGGCTACAAAGTTGCACAGCGACTAAAGCTGAGAGACTACATTGTTATTGGTAGCAGGGTTATCCATAGATTCACCCTTTACTCTTTCTTCTTCCTCGGCTTTGCCATCGGTGAAACAATACTTATCCTACAGTCTCAAACAATAAATCCCGACAGACTAACAGTGTTGATAGCCACCATCCTAGCTTCCCTCATATTTGGCATAGAGCGCCTAAGAATAAAACAATAGCTCTTTGCTCGCTATCCAGCTATCCCAGCCAGCTACTCCTCTTGACTACTATGAGCCTCCCCATCTCGCGCGTCATCTACTTTATCGGAGCCGATATAATTGGAGACATGCTTACCACTAGGGATGTTGCCTCGTAAAGCAACACTTAAATTAAGAATGATTTTCTAAAGCCGAACGGATGACTCATGGCTATAGACGTTGTCGTTGCCCCAACATACCTCTACGTCAGGAGCCGGGCCCCAGAAAACGATCCACCCCTAAAGCTAGCATTTGGAAAAGCATTTGACAGGGCCATCTCACAGTACAACTACTACTCGATGCATACATCCAGGTCGCTACTTGGGAAAGCCCAGAGATGCGCAGTGGCAGTACTCAAGAGCGAGCTAGAAAACATGGGCGTAAAAGTTTCAAGCGAAGAGCTAAAGGAACAGACGAGGAAGCTGTGGCGCATGCTGGCCGCGTGGTACAAGAGCCCCTACGTAAGATACCTTAGGCCCAAAACCCATGTGATAATAATGAAGAGCGGGGACTTCGTAGGGGCACTTTACGCACAGCCCGACTTCGAAGACGCTGTTGGACAGTTCTACGAGGTCAAAAGCTTCGACATAGAAAAAGAGCCCAGGAAACACGTCCAGGTCCAGGCGGGAGTATTCTCACTGCTTGGACCCCTATTCCTGGTTTACTTCTCGGAGCAAGACGGGTACTACACGGTCAAGCAAAAATTCGTCCCAGGCGACCCCCAAGTCCTGGACGACGTTGTAGAATTCCTCAAATCTAGGCCAGAGGGATCAGAGACACAGCCCCTGGAAAAGCTCCTGGGGAGTTTTCCCTCGAGGGTATATGTAAAGGAAAACTATTGGAAAAGAACAAATAAGATATGAGTATTTCTTATTGCCTCCCTCTATAGACCCATAGAATACAAGGATTTATTAACACAGCAAAGGATTATCTTTTCAAGGGCAGGTGGTCGCGCTGAGCATTAAGCTCTACAACGAGATGACGGGGAGAGCAGAACACTTCTACCGGATCAGTGACAACGACGCGTCTGCAGGAAGATACGACATCGCGCTTTTCCACCTCGAGCAGGCTGTCCAGCTGGCCCTAAAGGCATACCTCCTGAAGACCATGGGAGACTTCCCCAGAACTCGCTTGATAAAAGACTTGGTTGAGCTAAGCGGAAACAGTTGCCTCACAAGGCTTTCCAATGAGAAATGGTACATCCTCGACATACTTGAAGACGCGTACACAGGGGCCAGGTACTATGTCCGTAGCTACAGTGAGAAAGAATATGTGGAGGCGAAAACTTCGTGGAGGGAGTCTTTAAATGTATAGGCATATCGAGTACCTAGAAAAGACAATAAAAGACCTCGAAGAAAACCTGGAAAAATATCTCTCAGCCCTTAAAACCATCGCAGAGAAAAATGGCGATAAAGCATACATCTTCGGCTCCTACCTCGGGGAGAAAACATAGCCGCTAGCGACATAGACGCCCTAATAGAGATACCAGACAACATCGACAGGCTCAGCGTGCTACACGAGGCCAGAAGGCTTGTACCAAACACGAGAATAGAGATCCACGTACTAAACAAGAAAGACGCAGAAATCTTCAAACAACTAATATAAGGAATATATAGAGATAGCCTGAAGCGCGGCAAAAATTATATTGCAATGGTTACTTGGTAGTTATAGCGATGATGACTGAACTCCCCGTATGAGCAGGTGATGAGGTTTCTGGTCACTGAGGAAAGCTCTAGGAGTGCATGTGGCACGTGGCCACATTCCATAGCAACCACAGTCTTTAGAACTGTGAAATTTGTTTAACGTTAAACTTTTTAGGAAAATGTTTAACATTTTAACTTGTGGCTGAAAAATACACGGTGAAGGTTCACAAGAAGGGATTGATCGTCATACCCGCAGAGGTCAGGAAGAAGCTTGGCATAACGCCTGGCTCAAAGCTTCAGCTTTACGTAGAAGGGGACTCTATCCGCATAGTTGTACCTCAGGACCTCAGAAGCCTTTTCGGAGTCGATGGCGAAAGGGCACTCGAGGTTACTAGACTTATATTGGAGGAGAGGAAGAGAGAACGTGACTCCGAGATTCGTGCTCGACTCTAGCGCGGTCTCACTATACTTTGCCGGCAGGAAAGAGGTTGGACGCTTCATAGAAGATGCATACAGGGGTAGAAACCAGCTCTACATGTGTGAAATTAACGTTGCCGAATTCCTCTACAACACAGCTAGGGTCCTTGGATGGGAAACAGCTATCATAAGGCACTCCGTCCTCCGTAATAGTCCAGTCAAAATTGTAACACTGGACGAGGAACTTACACTAGAATCTGCCCGTTTAAAGCACAAATACTGGAACAAGCTTTCTCTTGCAGACGCATATCTGGCCGCCCTGGCAAAACGACTAAGGGCAACCATTGTAACCGCCGACACTAGTCTAGCAGAAATAGACGAGGCGGAGACCGTTCTCATACCTCTTTAAACTTACTTAAAAGTTCCATGCCTTGCAAACTTTTAACACATGGTACTTACCAGATTGTCGATTGTCTCTTTTACAGGTGCCTTTTTACCCAGTCCAGGACTTCACGCTCAATCCTACGCCTAACGTTGTAGTCTTCGAAGACGTGGCCGCCGTGCTCTATCTCTATGGACTTTTTCTCTACCTTTAGCTTCTCATAGAACCTCCTCGCCTGACTTATTGGTACCACCATGTCGTCTACAGCGTGGATGATTAGGGTGGGGGCCTTAATTTCCTCGGCAAACCCCCATTACCGAGAAATTCATCGTCTCCATGGCGTAGACATCCCTCAACCTGTTGGGTCTCAAGTAAACATATCCCTCTTCAGCCCGGAGTACGCGCTATATTTTTTTACTCGCTTACAGCTTTAGACTTGGAGTTAGGCTATGGCAGTGCCGCGAGCAGCTACACCGTACAGGATATTTCCCGAAGAAATAACAATTGAAAACTTTAAGAGCATTAAGAGCTTAGCACTTAAGCTTAAACCTGGTGTAAACCTGCTAGTAGGACCTAATGCCTCTGGAAAAACGAATATCCTTGAAGCGATATACTTCCTCTCCAAAGCGATTTCGCGCTCAGAACTGTTGAAGATACCTTACGCACCTCACATACCCCACTACTGGAGCCCTGAAGATCTATTTTACATGAGGCAAGTGGAAAATCCGATTAGCTACAGAATATTATTCAGGGTCTCAAAGAGGAAGGAGGATAAATGTTTAAAGCATAATGTTAGCTTCACTATAAAGTTCTCGCTTTCAAGCAACAGAGAAAGTATTGAGCCATCATATGTTTCCATAGATTGGGGGACTGCAAAAATAGAAATTTACGATGACTTGATGAACGTGTACATTAACGTTAAATATTTTCCCTCATATGAAGAGGTTCTCAAAAAAATAATAAAGGATAGAAATGCATTTACTCCTTTTCATCGTGTATTGACTGAGCTGTATAGAAAACTATCCGAGCTCAAAGAATCCATAACATTACCGCCTACTGAAGAATATATTCTATTAACACAAAATAAATTACAACTTGAATTTGGTGAAATTTCCATAGTAAAGTTTTTCTTACAACCATTTTTCATTGGGTTTACCGAGTTTGAAAATATAGTTAGTTCAGCACCGAATCACGAGGAGAAGAACTTTGGGCTTCTTGAAATACCTGGAATAAGAGTAACATCATCGCCTAGTTTCAGGTTTCCCCACCATCCCATAGTACCTTTGTTAATACATTGGCATGAGGCTAGGCTGGAAGATTTTTCAGGCTTTCCAATGACTAAAACAATAGTAGATCTTGATACCATACGAAATCTTCTTGAAAAATGCATACTGTTGAAGCATCCTGGTATCGGAGAGATTTCAGAACCTCAAGCATTCACTGAGGAGATGCGGTTGCATGTTAGGGCTCGTAACCTGCCCCAGGTGTTCTACAAGCTTTCAGCCGAGGGGCGTACCAGGTACATTGAGAGAATTCTCAGGGAAGTGCTGGGAAACGGTGTTAGCGTGGAGCCTAGGAGCTTCGCGGGGAGAGTATTCTTCGTGATCAGCGAGCGAGGCGTGGAGCTTCCCCCGCCGAACATAGCCGATGGTATAATCAAGCTGATGGCGATAGCAGCTGCTGTGGAGCTGCAGCCGGCCATCCTGCTCATCGACGAGCTCGAGAACAGCTTGCACGCTGAAGCATTGGAGAAGGTGTTCGACGTCCTCGACAGCCTCGAGATCCCAGTGCTCGCGGCTACGCACTCACCCGTCCTCGTGGACTTGGCTAAACCGGAGAAGGTCATTGCGGTTTCGAGAACGATGGAGCGCGGGACCACTGTGGAGTACTTCAAAGAGCCGGAGCTCCTCAGGGAGAAGCTCGTAGAACTCGGCATTGCTCTCTCCGACTACGTCTTCTACGAGAAGACCAGATCCCAGCAGACGGAGCGAGGAAGCTTCGCGTGAGAAGGCTGATCTACGTAGAAGATACGCATGGCATCGAATTCCACCGCAAGCTCCTGGAGAAGCTGAGAGCGAAGGGCATCGTTGGTTCCTCGCCCACCCCGAGGATCGAGAGGAAGCCTGTGCAGAAGTGCAACACAGCTATGAGGAGGAAAGTCCTAGCGAGAGCTGTCGAAGGGCCTGTGAAGGTTCTTTTCGTGATCGACGCGGAGGGGGAGAGGAACGCTGAGGTGCTTTTCGTGCTTCGTCACCTCAAAAAACTACCTCCGCATGTGCAGGTTAGGGTTATAGCAGTTGAGCCTAAGCACGAGGCGTGGCTATGCATAGGTCTTGGGGGAATAGGTCCCACTGCCACTGGAACCCAGAGTTAGAGCTGCGCAAGCTAAGGGGAGCGGTGGAGTACAGGAAGGAGTACTTAGGGGACTGGGCAGATAGTCTGGATGTCAATAAGCTCTTGGGTGAGCACGATTTCTGGAGGTATCTCGATCAACTCCGGTGGATTATAGAGGACCCTTAACCGCGTGTTGATCTCCCGGAGCCTTTGCGGGCTACATCCTAGGTGAACATGTGAATCAACGGTAGCCCATCGATTGCGGGTCTTCCCGTGGACCCTGCCCGCCTAGCGTACACCCGCTAAGGGGCTGGATCTATGGCACCTATAGTTAAACCTTAGAGCCGCGTAGCCAGCGCTACAGAGAAACCTAGCGATGCCCTTTAAAGCCTGCCACTCTCAGTCTTGTTGCAGGTTAATCCGTGAAGAAAAAGCACAGACCTAGAAATCCCAGCGGGAAGATGGGGGACACCAGAAAGACACACACCGGCACCGGGAACCCAGACAAGTCTCTCACTGCATCCACTAAAACTAGAACCTTGCCCAGGCACAATTAAGGTGTATACTGACAGAAATATATCATTTTCCTCTTGAAGGGAAATCACATGCTCTTTGCACAAAAGGCGCGGTACCTCTAGAACAGTAATTTTTATATACTATGATTTCATAGTATATACTGTGAAGTTTCAAAGGGTTAACGACTACCTCTACGTGACACTATGGGACAAACAGTACAAGAAGCCCAAGAGATTCTACCTGGGAAAATTCAACAACAACAGGCTCGCAGAACTCCTCATTGCGGCCGAACAGCTACATGTCGACCCAGAGGAGATAAGAGACTACCTTGAACAGCAAATGGACCCAGCCACTCGTCTCACGAGGACAGATCTCGTCGTACTTGCACTTGTATTAGGCGCTAGGGCATGGCAACAGAGTACAGATTCTACAGCGCGCTGAGGCTAGCAGTAAGGCTAGTCAAGAAGTGGTTCCCGGAATACGCCTTAATAGGCAGGTTCGCAAGAAACTTTTACGCCCCTCCAGAAACAACACTAGACGTAGACTTCCTCGTGGACCTAGACGACCATGAGAGACTAGCAGAGTTCCTCGAATATGCATCCGCCCGCTTTCAAGTATCACCTATGGACATGGGGCACTGGCAGTACAAGCTCTACATAAAGAGCTTCAGATTCGACCTCGTAAAGCCAAAAGGCTACAACTACGACCCAGAGGTAGTCGCGAGGAGGAGGCACGTAAAGATCGGCCCAATTGGTGAAGTAGCCCTCCTCTCTCCAGAGGATCTAGCTGTACTCTACCTAGTCTCTTCCCTCGACAGGGGGGTCAAAGACCTTGTAAAGGCAAAAGACATAGTCGCATTCTCAAAGGCGAGGGGAGACTTCAACGAGGAATACTTCCTTAGAAAAAGCGAAGAAAACAAAGTAAAACACCTAGCTTTAACACTTCTAAGCAAGAAGCAGGAGCCTTAGGAGATTCTTACAGCTAGGTCCTAGAAGCAGGTCTACCTTTACCTTGAAATATATAAACCACCTAACGATTTTTTGGGATGATGCGGCAAAGGCTCAAGAAGAAGTTAGAATTTTCGGAGTTTGCAGGCATCTGGAAAGATTTAGAAGAAGAAAAAATCAATGAGATATTTGAAACAACCAGGAAAGCTTGGCGAAAATCAAGAATGTATAAAGCAAGCCATCCTTAATATCATATCCCTATCGATTAAAGGAAGATTCATCCCTCTCCCCTCTTTTTAAACAACACAGGAATATAATTATCAAACAATCCTTTTTCTCATGGATAGATTTCGGGAAAGAACATGCATAGTTACAGGCGGAGCCCGTGGCACAGGCGCCGCTATTGCCACTAGGCTTGGCTTAGAGGGGTGCACCGTAGCAATTTTCGACATAGACGAGCAAGCAGGAGAATACAGGCAACGCGAACTAGAGAAAAACGGGATAAGGGCAATCTTCTACAAGGTAGACGTGGCAAGCGAGGAAATGGTTAAACAAGCAGTTGAAGAATTCTATGCTAAGCACGGGAGAATAGACATACTAGTCAACAACGCTGGCGTAGGGTTCTCCGGCAAAAGCATCGAGGAGCAGACCCTAGAAGGATGGAGGAAAATAATCGACACAAACCTGACCGGCACGTGGCTCTGCACGAAACACGTCGTCAGATACATGAAGAAGACCGGCGGAGTCATAATAAACATCGCATCTACGAGGGCCTTCCAGTCAGAGCCAAACACAGAGCCCTACTCCGCGTCAAAGGGAGGAATAGTAGCGCTAACCCACGCACTCGCAGTCTCCCTCGCCAAGCACCGCATAAGAGTCATATCGATATCCCCGGGATGGGTAGACACGAGCCAGTGGCAAGTACCACCCAGACAGCCACAGCTAACGCCCCTAGACCACGAGTGGCACCCCGCCGGACGCGTAGGAAGGCCAGAAGACATCGCGCGCGCTGCGCACTAACCTTAATCCTGTCAGCACCGCCTTGACACAAAAATTTAAGCATACCTGTGCCGTTTTATAATTAGAGACAAAGGGATACAGAGCAATGGAGAAAAACAACATAATAGAAGAGCTCAAAAAGAGGGAAGAAGAAGCTAGACAGATCAGGAGAAAACAAGCAGACTGGAACTACATCAACAACCAGCCAACCAAGCTAAAGCTAGCACTCGTCCACTACATCGAGACAGGCGACCTCTACGTCTCGGCAAAGATTGCCGGCTTAACAGTGGAAGAATTCAACGAGCAACGCATAAAAGCGAGGATCCCACATGTCAACTAACGCGATAGCAGACACGTCCTTCTTGATTGATTGGGCCAAGTATTCCAAGAGAGACCTCTTGTTCAAGATTTTTGATACGGTCTGGCTCCCCGAAGCTGTACTCAACGAGATAAAGTCTGAGAACACTATTATGTGGGTTGTCGAAAACTTGTCGAGAGGAAGAATGGCTTTGTTCCCAGAACTTGCAAACTACCGTGAGGAAGCACTTAGACTAATGGAGCTCAGCTCTAGATATCCCGTACGTCGTCTAGACTACCCTGAGGCTTACTGTATAGCAGTAGCATCCGACAGGGGCTACATTGTCTTGTCAGAAACGGCGCAGCATATTCCTCTCAATTCCTCTACGCAAGGGCACACGTATGGAGAGCCCTAGAAGTACTATTAGAGCTTGCCAGACGTAACTTAATAAGCAAGGAAGAAGTCTATAAATACGAGGAAGAAACACTGCACAGGTTCCTGAGAAAAGACCTTGAGAGGCTGGGACTATGAGCGACATATTACGTGAGCTCGAAGAGCGGGAAAAAGAAGTAGCCGAAATGAGGAGACAAAACGCGGACTGGAACTACATAAACACGCTCCCGCCCAGAGTCAGGGCGGCAGTTATACTATTCATAGAAAAGGGAGACCTAAGACTAAGCCAAAAACTCTCCGGGCTAGACCTAGAAGACTTCATCGAGACCCTAAGAAAAGCAAAAGTCTGGATCACATAATGTAGCGCGCTAAATAAGCACAAATACAGCCCTATCTCGTATCACTCTCTCTGCAACTCCCTTTTGCCAACAGCCTCATAAACCGCGAGCGGCGCGTTCATGTTAACGAACCTCAAGCAACTCCCCCCTTAACGGCCTTCAAGCCAACCTTCATAGTCAGTGCGCATAGCGCACAGAGTCTTCACCCCTGCCTTCACACGCGGCTCCTTGAAATCCGCGCACCAGAGTTTAGCGCCCCAGAATCTTCTTAACCTCCTCATCAAGTACTTTCCTGACCCTGTCGCCTCCACCCTCCCTCTCTGCCTCATCGAGATCCTCGAATAACGTCGAGAGAGTTTCAAGCTCCGCCTCACTCAGCTCGGTGGGGTTGGGGACGGGGATCTCCTCGGCTTCGCGGGGCTCAAGCTTCCGCATTCCTCCACCGTAGATCCTAAGCTGCGCCAGCTCGAGTGCGATAGACGAGTTAAGATATGCCAGCACAGCCTTCGCATAGCTCCTCTCGCGGAAGTAGACGCAGTGCAGCGTGTTAGGAGCAAGCGCTCCAGCCTCGTTGAGGACAGCCCTCATACCCCTCCTGAACATGTAGATGAGGAAGGCATCAGGCGGCTCCCTCTGCTCCAGCCACCACCACTCGCTCCTATGCCTAGTCAGGTAGCGCGTATGGTAGCCTTTCCCCTCCCCCAGCTTGATGTACTCAAGTGCCCTCGTGCCCTCTAGCTCCTCCCTGCGCTTGCGGCACCAGAAGAAGTACACCTTCTCGCCCCCAGCCCTAAGGAGGCTCCAATCCCCCTGCCTGAAGACGATGCAGCCAAGCTTGACGAGGGCTCGCGCGCTGGGGACCGCGAGCCTCAGGAACTCCCGCTCGATCCCGTACCTCCTCGCCTCGGTCTCGCTCAGGAGGAAGAACTCATTTGCCCCCGTTGCGACGCCCCTAATCACCTTGGCAACCTCGCCTAGCCTCACCGCACGGCTGGGGAGGGTCCCCCTGTCCTCGAGGAGGGGGGTCCAGCTACGGTCCGGGTCGAGCAGCTCGGGGTCCACTAGCTTCGCCCTCCCCCAGCCAAGATCGCCCTCCTCCTCTTTCTCAGCAGTCTCCAGGAGCACGTCTGTGCGGGGCCACCTGCTGAGCTTCAGGAAGAGTGCACGCCCTTTAGGCTCTCCTCTCTCAGCCAACGTGATGCATGCTCTCGTGAGGACCCCGGGGAAGGCGAGTGCATCCTCTCTGAAGAGCAGGAGGACCCGAAGCCGCAAGCCATGCTTGAGGAGGAGGCGGAGGGGGCGGCCATAGCCAGCCTCCATCCACTCACTAGGCGTTATGAATGCTATCCTCCCGCCCTCGCAAAGGAAAGTTGAAGCATGGAGGAAAAAGTGGAGGTAGAGGCTGGAGAGCCGGCTCAACCTTAGCCCAGTCTCACTCTCTACGATCCTGGAGATCTTCTCCTTGTACTCGGGACTTAGCTCGTGGTGTCTCGTGTAGGGCGGGTTACACACCACTGAGCTGAAGTAGCCTAATGTTAAGGGGGATAGGTCGAGGAAGTCGGCGAGCAGTACCCGGGGTCTTGAGCCCGGCTCTACCCTCAGCAAGTTGAGCGTAGCCATGAGTACAGCAAGGGGGTTCACATCCACGCCCACCACGCGCTCCACAGGCAGCTGAACACCCATCGAGCGAAGCCTCCACACAGCCTCAACGAGAAAGGTTCCCGAGCCTGCTCCCGGATCGAGAACTTCTGAATCAGCATCGCGAACAGCCCAGGCAACCATGAACTCCGCGATGGGCTTGGGCGTGTAGAACTCGCCCAGCCTCCTCCTCTCATTCTGAGGGACCAGATCCACATAAAGCCTGCCAAGCACGTCACCAGGAGCTTCCTCGAGGCTTCTCACAGCTCCCTGAAACTCAACCCACAGCCCCTCTGAGGCGAGCATTGAGAGGCCCTCGTCTATCCAGGAGGGCTTAAAGGCGTCTAATCCGCTCCTCCGCCAAGCCTCCTCCATCAGGGATCTAAGGTCCCCAGAGCCCGCCAGGCTGGGCAAGCCAAGCTCCCGCTCCAGCACCGTGTAAAGCAGCATCTTCAGCACTGCACCGTAAGCCATCTGCCGCAGTAGCACCCCCTTCTCTGCATCAGCGCAGCGCAGCTCCCCCCTCTTCGCGCTACGCTGTAGCTCCCTGAGCACTCTCTCGACAAGCCCCCTCATAGCCCCCTCCATTACCCAATCCACCAGTAAACCTACACTGGACTTTTAAATCGATAATGCACATTTTGCGTGCTACTTATATTAAGATGCACCAAAGCATCACTACGTGGCTTCTAAACGACGGTACAGAGGATTCAGAGGTCTTGACTTCTTTGTGAAGTGGTCAGTGGGCAACTGGGCTGAGCTCATAGCCCTCCGCTTCTGCCGGGAAGTTCTGCTAGAGAGACTCAGAGTCACAGCTTTCCGCTACGGGTACTCCTCAGGGCGCGTACCGCGCAGCCTGGAGGAATTCAAAGCAATAGAGGAGGAGAGAGTAGAGCTGGAAAAGTTCGGGAAAAGACCCAACCTCCTGATTTATGACCTGGGGTTCGCCAAGGAGCATTGGGGCGAACTCGAAGGACTCGTAAGAAGACCGGACGATGAAGTCGCCCCACTTGTTAAGGAAGCGTTAGCTGCTGTCGAAGTCGAGACCAGCCTGTGGTCAGCTAAACATGCCGCTAAGCGCCTAAGCTTCACAGTGAAAGGGGAGGATGTCCAGCCTCTCCTCAGCTGGAAGGAGAAGTTCAAGATCCCTGTACTCGTCTTCCAGGTATTCATGGATGAGCTGCGTTTCGCCCTCATCGATACGGTCATACGAGAGGGAAAGCTCAGGAGGTACAGCAAGACCGGTAAAGCCACGTACACGTACCCAGTATCGCCGAGCACGAGACTAGCTGACATCAAGAAGGTAAGGCTAGAAGCAAAGCTCGAGATCGATGAGAAGGGTGCGCTCGTCGTCTTCCCCATGCTCAGCGGTGGAAGGTTCACGAACCTCAACGAGAGCGCGATCCGGCAGCTCGGAGAGATCCTAAAAGCTGGACGATAAACGCGCGCTAATACCTCTTTTTTAGATTATCATCGAGGTCGGCGGTGTGTGCTTAAACTTTATCTCGTCATTCTCGAGGTAAATTCCGTAGCTTTCCATAATATTCAATCCTATCATCACATCTACTGCTAGATCCTCGATAACCCCGACAGTCTCCTCCTCGGGCAGAACATAGCCCTCGACCTCCAAGAAAACAGCCGTCCTTCCAATAACATTGGCAAATTTCCCCCTCACAGCTAAGGGGACTTTCTTTGGCTCCTTATAAGGCTCGTATCCAACCCTCTCTGCGAACTCCTTGCTGAGATAGCTCCTCCTCGACCCGGTATCGAACAAAGCTACAGCTTCTACAACTTTACCATTTTTATGCACTCTAATCCTCTTTTCAACCTTAACCATTGCTACCACTCTCCTAAGAACCATTTAAAATATAAAGCTTTAGGGAGAAAGTGACAAACATGAGAAACGACGTAAAGGCGCTCGAAGAGGAGCTGAACTCCATTTTTGGAATCTGCAATGAGAAGATAAAGCGCGCTCGCGCGCTCAGACAATTGAAATAAGGGCGCGCGATAAAGTTCTGGTGATGTACAGGGGGATGTTGTGGAGGAGGGGTCCGTGGGCGGAATTCTGTCAGAGCCTATACACCCCTACTCAAAGATCCTCCTCGAGCTGGCTCCTAGGCTGAGCAGGGAGGGTGATGTGAGGGCGGTGACCGAACTACTGCAGGCGAGAACTCGGGGTAGTGACACCGCTGCTGGCTGTAGCTTTGCCGACAGGTGTCCTTTTGCTGTTGAGAAGTGCTTTAAAGAGCCCCCACCGAGGAAGACTATCGATGGCAGGCTCGTGCTCTGTCACAGGGCACAGGAGCTAGTGGGAGTGAGTGTCCTTGCTCATTAGAGTTGCCTTAACTCTGAGGATCTACACAATCCTCCTCTCTGCTTTCTCAATCTTGCACGGCACAGGAGCAACTACCGCGAGCTCATACTCTCACTCTAGAGTAGTTTTTCCTCTAGGTCGCCTGGCCTGATAGCCGCTTGCGGCAGGCCTGCCTTCTCAAGGAAGCCTAGCAGCTCACCGTCGAGGGTTAGGAGGGACAGCCCGCTGGTGGCCGCAGTCGCGTAGAGAAGGTTGTCGAAGAGGTCCCTGTGCCCCAGGCTGTACAGCCTCACCGCGAGCGAGTAGGCTTCAGGAGGAGTGTCGGCGGCCTCAAGCCCGTAGACAACCCTGGCTGCCCCCTCCCTCGCCATCCCTGCGGCCTCCTCCAGCCCCAGCCTTCCTCGCCTAGTCTCTCTCAGGAGCACCATGACTGCCTCCAGGAGGCTGTACGGGGAGTAGTAAGCCCGGATCCTCTCCCTCCGCGCAGCTATGAGCTCCAGGCAGCTGAGAACCTCCTCCCCAGCGTCCACGCCGAAGGCTGGGAGGAGGAAGGACGTGTCAAGCAGCACCTTGAGCATCGCGGGCGCCCAGCAGCTCCTCCTGAGCCTCCACGCTGGCTCTCTCGAACTCCTCGGTCCTCAGGCGCAGCCTCTTGGGAGTCCTCCTAGCCTCGGCGAAGAAGTCCGGGGGCCTGCGCAGTACTATGCTCCCGCCCTCCACAGTCAGGACTAGCTTCTCACCCTCCTTGAGCCCCAGCTCCTCCACTATGCTCCTGGGGAGGTACACCGCGTACTTCTTGCCTATGCTCACGACAGCCCGAGCCACCAGGTATCGCCAGATATAACCTGGAAAAGCCTGAATAAAAGCATTCCGCTCCAAGCCGGGTACGAGCTAGCCTCTCACATACCTCATTTTCTCGAAGACTTTGTCGAACTCAGCGCCCCAAATACCTATGGCGTAGTCGGACACACCCCCACCCAAAGCAACTGCTCGCCGTGCTTCACAAGCCCATAGCCAAAGCGCGCGCCTTAGGATCACGCATCCCTCTCCCCCAACCTTCAGACGAAGAGTCGGGACAATCCCTCATTAAGCAGCCTCTCTGAAAATATGCTGGCAAGCCCTAGCTGGAAGGCTACCACCATTAAAAACGTCCTTCTCCTCAGTGGCGCGCTGAAGAGGCGCATCGCGAGCGTTCCAGAGTATGGTTATGGGGGTACTCGCGCTAAGAGTGCAAGAGTCTAAGCACACTCCTCAACCCCACAACTCTCAGGCTCTCCTTGGCTACCTCCTTAATCACCCTCCTAAGATTCACTCGGGGCAAGGAGTCCTTGAGTCCGCACTCGCACTCCCTATACCTCAAGCCTTTGATCACGGCTACCGGTATTCCTCCAGCCGTCTGCTTAAAGACCAGCGCAGCCGCTGAGCACACCTCGTGGGCAACCATGTCTACGCCACCATACTTTGGCTTCCCATAGAGATCCCTGCAACCAAAGCACCTATCAACAGGGTCTATACCCCAAGAACCTCTAGCAAAGTCCAGGGACCCTCCGAGGAAGACCTCTGTATCACATATGACCACAGCCACTCTCTTCCCAGCAACCCTCAGGATCCCATCCCTAATCATCCTAGCAATCCCATCATGATCCTCAACAGGCACCGCGTAGCAGCCCGGAGGCAGGTTCGACGAATCCACACCACCATCACTCCACAGCATGCCCTCCCTCAGAGTTACGAAGAAGTCCGGGTACTCGCTGAGCAGCCTCCTCATAGCGTCAACATCCCCAGCCAAGGAACCCAAATCCACAAGCCCCCTATCAACCAGCCTCTTAAACGGCACAACAGCCAAAACGTCCTCACTGCTCCTCAACACAAGCTCCACAAATCTCGGATCAAGACCCGCCCTCCTGGCAAGCCTCAAAGCCCTCCCAGAGGGCTTAACACCATTAACCCTAACAACCCTCCCAAGACACTTAGACACAAGCTTATCCGCAACAACAACCACATCACCATCAGCAAGCTCAACCCCCTGAACCCCAGCAGCGCCAAGAATCTCCCCAACAATATCGCACCCCTCCTCAACAACACGCAACCTCAAACCAACAACCTCGACCCTACCCACCCCCAACACCAAGCCTCTCCATAAACAAAAACCTTTTATCCCTTACACCCCAAGAAGCCTGAGCCCACCAACCACCTCAATCCTCCAACCTAAGCCCCAAACCTTTTCAAATCATCACAAGACATTTCCAGCGAACCTATATCTATCCCTAAGGCTCCCAGTCCCCCAGCAAGTGCTAAGTTGCTATCTGGACGCGCGCGCTCACGTTGAGCTTTAATCCCTCGCTCTCAAGTCTCCTCTCAGTAGGCTTCCAAGCAGTTTTGCAGCCGCGATGTTCGCGCGCTATAAAATAGGAAACGAGGACGCGTCAAGAATAATCGAAACAAAGGCCCTCTTAGACATGGGCGCAACTCTTACGGCAATACCTAGACAAATAACCAGCCACCTAGGACTAAAACCCCGAGGCATGTCCTGGGTGGGGACGGGTGCAGGCATAATGGAGGTCGAAAGACCCAGGGCATACATAGAGATAGTGGGAAAGTCAAAAGTCGTACCAGTCCTGGTATCTGACACCATGGACAAAGTGCTCATAGGCCTGACAACCCTAGAAGTCCTCGAGCTTGAAGTAGATCCTGTAACCGGAAAACTCAAAGAAAGAGCACTTCTCCTTTACCTAGATTAATTGTTTAACATTGAAACCGCTGTAGATCCTTATCCTAAAATACCAAAGATATGATGGTCACCGCCATAAGGATAATAAAAACTAATAATTCCTCCTTACAAATGGAAAAACTAGAGGATCCTCTGCAAAGAGCCCCGAGCGGAATAGCTGTTTTGCTGGATACGTCGGGAAGAGCTTGGCGACTTCCCCTTGAAGGCTCATGCCTATGCCGAAAAACGCAATTATCAAGAGGACACCCTCCGTGTGGCGGGGGATGAGTGCGCGCGCGCACGGTTAAGCCTCTCCTCAGTCTCCCTCAACAAAGCAACAAGAACGTCCCGACCTTCAGGCACAATAAGCCTAGCACCTCAACAATAAATATCCTTCACATCTAGCCACAAGGATACTCATCTCCCTCAATACAGACAAACTCTTAATAATAACATCATTATTTCAAAGCATAACGCCGTTATAATTGGATTTCTCTTTCTAAAATAACTAGCATAACAAAGTTATTCAACAAAATAACAATGTTATTATAAATAATAACAAAGTTATACTAAAAACACAGCGCGCTTCCTCAAATGTCCCCCAGGTCTCGGCTCCTTCCTTTTACCTTCCTCAAGCTCTCAACATGCCTCCCGAAGAGCTCCCTAAGCTTAGCGCGCAACAGCTATCAACCAAAATAGCAGAGGAGAAAATTGCGATTCTCTTTATTAGCTTGAGAACTCCAGAGGAATACCTTCAGTACGTAAAAGCTAGGATCGACGAATTTAAGGGGGCACTCGTATGTGCTAGAGGAAGATTCACAGCTCTATGCGCCTATCTCGTCCCGGAAATAGTAAAGTATTTTCAAGGACAGCTTGGCATAAAAACACCCTACGTCAAAACCTTTGCAAGGAATATTACCAAGCGAAGAAAACACACCCCTCCATTACAAATACGTGCTCGTATCTAGGCGGTCTCTTATATAAAGGCTCAAGCCAAAGATATTCTATGAACACTTAAATAGTTATAAAACCATTATCCATATGCAAGACACGGCCACGAAATGGACAGTCGAGCTTCTCTCCAGACTCATTCAGGTAGACACCACCAACCCGCCCGGAAACGAGACACCAGCCGCCAAGCTCATAGCCGAAGAGATAGAAGGCAAAGGAGTCGAGTACAAGTTGCTCGAAAGCGCCCCAGGCAGGGGAAACATAGTTGCATGGGTAGAGTCGAGGCAGGCAGGCCCACAGTACTCCTCCTCTCACACCTAGACTTTGTACCAGCAAACCCGGAAGAGTGGACAGTCGACCCCTTCTCCGGGCTAGTAAAGGACGGCTACGTGTGGGGCAGAGGAGCAATAGACAACAAGCTCTCTGCCGCAGTGCTTTTAAGGGTATTCCTCGACCTCACCGAGACGGGAAAATTCAAGGGTCGTCTCATCTATGCGGCGACAGCCGACGAGGAGATGGGTGGAAGAATGGGCGCCGCCTGGCTAGTAGAGAAACACCCAGAACTAGTAAGGGCAGACTACCTGATAAACGAGGGCGGCGGATTCGAGATACCAGGCAAGCACAGCGTATTCACTGTCCAGACAGCCGAGAAGGGCGTATACTGGCTCAAGCTGACATTCAGGGGAAAGCCCGGGCACGCCTCGATACCAAGATCAGGCGAAAATGCCTTACTGTACGCAGCTGAAGCCGCCACAAAAATCGCCAAGAACAGCCCACCCATTGAACCTATGCCACACGTAAAGCTATTCATCCAGAAGCTCCTAGAATCAAGGGGCACACCCAGACCACTCGCAAGGCTACTCTCCTCAAGGCCCCTAGTCTCCCTGCTACCAAGCGTCTCGGGAGACTCAGGCCCAGTGCTTGACGCGATGCTCAGGAACACCCTCACACCCACAGTAATAGCCTCCGGAGACAAGGTAAACATCATACCCTCAACAAGCCAGCTAAGCGTCGACTGCAGGCTACTCCCAGGACACAGCGAACAATGGGTCCAAGCCTACCTCAAGGAAACACTAAAAGGACTAGACTACAGGCTAGAGTTCACCCACAGAGACCCGGCCAGCAAGTCCCCAATAGACACGCCACTCTACGAAGCGATCGAGAAAGCAGTCTCAGCCATCGTCCCCGGAGCACAGACCGCACCATACATGTCTACAGGCGGCACAGACTCACACTTCTTCCGCGTAGCCTTCAACACAGCGGCATACGGATTCATACCCATCAGGGCAGACCTCCCACTAGGACAGCTACTCAAAATGATACACGGAATAGACGAGCGCATCTCAATAAACAACATACAGTTCAGCCAAAACATGCTAAAACAAACACTGGAAACATTCTACACAATCGTCTAGAACATCAAGTAAAGCCAGGAGCCGGCACCATGCAACGTAAAAGTAAGAGTTCAGGCGCGCTGTCGACCACGATATAGCAAAAGCTTTATACATTCAATCCACTAGTGATAAAGATGGCCCCGAAAAAGGGCCATCTCGGTGAAAAAATGGTGAGCCTATCACATCAGGGCGCGCGCTAATGTGTACTGGAATAATCACTCTGATCCAATCCAGATCCTCTTAACTCCTTTAACCTTGTCGAAATTCTCATCTTCACTAATAATAAGATTGATTCCGTTGCTCCTCATCACTCCAAGATGAAGTGCATCAGATGGTTTGAGACCTATCCTCATAAACTCTACTGCGTTATTATATTCCTCTAGGCCAATGCTTAATATTGTTATATAAGGCAGAACAAATGATTTTATAAATTCTAGTGATACCTCATATGGAACACCATACTTTTTCTTGCTCACATAAATCAGCTCATCAAGAACCAAAACATTAGTATAAACACTGTACTTTAGCAAAGAATCAAGGTAGAAGTCCTCATAAGGAGCCCTAAGTTCTTTGTTCTCGAGCGTATTGAGATATACCAGAATAGGCGCATCAATAAATGCTCTCATCCTCAAACTCCTCTTCAAGATAAGACTTTGCTAGCTCGCCTGGTTTCGGCTCTCTTCTGCCTTTGATCCTTTTAAGACTCTCTACATGTCTTTTGAAGGCTTCCCTAAGTTTTTCAGGATCAATCTTTTTCTTCACAGGTTTAAGAATAATACCATCATTCACCTCCACTATTACCTCGTCTCCCTCCTCTATTCCAGCAGCCTCCCTTACAGCTTTTGGAAGAATCACATATCCTTTTTTTCCTACCTTAAGACGTAGTGTCAAACTATCGCACCTATAGTTTAACTTGTCAAACCATATAAAAATTTATGTAAAGAAAAAAGCGCGCGCAATAATAATCTTGGCCCAATACGCTGGTCAAGCCATAAAGCTACAACCAGTACTAGACCAACTCATGCCCTCTCTACTCCCGCTCCTCCCCAGCGTCCACGCCGAAGGCTGGGAGGAGAGAGGACGTGTTAAGTAGCACCATGAGCATCGCTAGCACCGAGGAGCTCCTCCTGAACCTCCACGCTGGTTTTCTCGAACTCTTCAGGCGCCAGGCGCAACCTCTTAGGACTCCTCCTAGCCTCTTCGAAGAAATCCAGGGGCCTACGCAACACTATGTTCTCACCCTCCACCATTAGGAGCGCGCGCGCAGTGTTCCTCCTGATGTTCATTGTAGTCTTTCCCAACCTCGTGACAGTGACCTGGCTGAGCACATCAGAACAAGTAATCAATGCAGTGCGCCATGCCCAAGCAAACACGACGCTTTACTACGACTTCTACGGGCTCATAAGCCTCAGAGTAGACATCTGGAGGACGCCCAGCTCCTACGGCTTCAAAAACTCCTACCAGCCAGGCCCCATCTTCCTAACAAACACCCTCGCTGGCGCACTAGTAGCCTGCATAGCAAGGTACCGAAGTCTCAGTTGAAAAGCTGGGCACACTGCCAGCTGAGAGACGTGTAGGAAGGGTACTTCTTGTAAACATAGGCCAGGAGATAGGTTATGGGTGCCTTACTGTAAGATATCACTCTCCTCCGCATCTGCAGGGCAAGGAGCCTGTTTCCTCCGTATATCCTCTCAAAGACTTCCCTACCGTGCTCTAGCATGCTGTCAGACGCAACTAGCACCTTTGCCGGACTCTCCTGCATGAAGCTGTACACAAGATCGTTGAACTCCTCCACCCTGATAAGCCCCTCCTTTGCCAGCATCTCGACATCCTCCGCGAGCCCCCTCGCCCAGGGATCATACTTGGAAGGAGTAAACTCGTAGCCCTCGAGCCCGAACTCCTCCTGAAGCAGGAAGACTACCTTATGCAACCTTGTAAGCCCCTTAACCCTGCCGCCGCTTAAGTAGAAGGCGAGCGCCAGCAGATCCAGCCCTGTCACATGCAGAAAAACATCGCTGAACTTTAAATTTTACCGGAGTGCACACAGTACCGGAGCTCAGCCGTCAGCAGAGCACCCTACGCATAGCGCGTGATCATTCTATTCCCATGTTTCCTGTGCTTCTTACTATTAGGAGCTGCCAGGTTCTTTGGTAAAATTGGCACGTGCTCCATCATGCTCAGGAGCTAGAAACTAGCGCGCGTGCCTCTCAAGCAGAGCGCGCGCAAAAGAGAACAATTAGCACTACGCTGAACTCCTACCCCCACTTCCTGTTCTCTCATCATTCATAAGCACGCCTATTTTTGGGTAGCTGGGAGTAAAAAAGCATTAAAAAAGCATTTATCCCCTTAATTCATATCATAGGTGAGAGTTAAATGGAAATAATTGTAAAGATACCTCCCGACCTCGAGGAAAAGATCAAGATGTTTCCAGAGGAGGAGCTGTCCCGCATGATAATCGAGTTCCTCAGGCTGAAGGTCTTCGAGAAGGAGCTCAAGCGGTCCGAAGCGTTGCAGAGAGTTGTGCTGGAGGCGCTCGCCGCGAAAAGCAAACTCACCCAGAAGGACGCTCTGGAGCTCGGGGAAAAGATAAAAGAAGGCATGCTACAAGAACTAAAAGAAAAAGGTCTGATTTAAAGAGTCTAGTCTTCCAAAAACTGCATTTAAACCGCGAAAGGACAGTTTTCCAAAAGGCATCGCTTATATTTTACCCCGTAAAATTCCTAGGCCTTTTTGTACAAAAATCCTCCGGGGCCAAAATAATGTCAGGAGCTGATTAACTTTTTCTCGACCGCAAAAGCGCTATTAATTCGACTGCATTTAACACCAATACAGCACTCTGTCTCTTTAGTCGCCTCTCCTCTGACCAAATTGGACACCCTAGCTTCAGCGCTCTAAGAAGCCTCACAGCAAAGACCTTTGGCAAACCATGATCACCTTTGCCCAATTAAACCATTCTGCTCTTGGTGTTTTGCAGTTTCGCTTAGCGCATGCTCAACGCTGATTGCACCCTTGAACATTCTAAAGTTTTCATTTAGTGTGCCACTATTAAAACAGCGTCCTCTGCGTGCTGATGAGGAAAATAGTGACAGCAAAGCTGTATCCCGGTTAGCTTCGGAGAAAAGGTTAATATTACGTTTACGGTCTTCATTCAGTATGAGAAACCCACTTGACGTGTTAAGGGAGTCGAACAAGAGGAGGAAATCCTCCAAGGTAGAAACCCCCCTCGACTTCATAAGGCTGCTGAACAGGGAGAGAAAGAGGAGGAAAGCCTCAGAGAGGGTTTTAAGAAGGGTTAGATGATTTTTTATGACTGATAATAGGCGTAAGAGGTAAGGATGGCGTTTCCTTGGGAAACGACAGAAAGGTTCTCCGCGGCGGCGAAGCAGAATTCTCCAACAAAATCTTTATCATCAATAACGTTGCTCTAGCTGTCGAGGGCCTCACGGGGATTCGTGATGACTTTCTTTACCTGTTAGATATAGAGCTAAAACGCAGAAGAGGTGTGGATACGCTTTATGAGATGAAGGTAATCGCCGAAGACATAATAGCTGATCTTACTGAGAGATATAGGGAGCGCATTACAGAGGAGCCCACTATAGGAGTGTTGATGGCTGGCAGGGAAAATCTGACATATGGAAAAGCATTATTGTATTATATACATGGCGTGGGATATGGCGAGGCTGTCGATTTTCTATGCACAGGACACGGAGGTCCCTATGCAACATCCCTAGCTAAGTTTCTGCTTAAAAAAGATCTAGATGCCATCGAAAACGGCAAGAGAATAGCCTTTGTAATATCCTGGGTGGCTGAAGATGTCGACGTCACAGCCGGTTGTGATCCCTATGTGGTAGTTGACCATGATGGCAATAAACCCACCGAGAATCCCATAGAGAACTTAAGCAGGGATCTAGTGAACGATATGAAAGAGAGGTCTAGAAAAGCAAAGGAAAACCTCTTAAGCATATTTGGCCTGGAAAATAAGTCGTAGAGATTCTTCTAGCATACGTATACAGGATCCACAATATTGTGCCAGCTAGAGAGCCCTTCTCAGAAGGATAAATCGAGCGCTGACGCTTAAATTGGTTGTAGAAATATAACAGAAGAATAGATAAACTTTAAAGGATGAAAGTTCTCGAGAGAGGCTGGGATGAAACAAATGGAACAACCCGTGAAGGTGCCATATGACCCTGAGACAGATATACCTTACCTCATTTCATGAATGGAACTTCGAAGATGGTTATTAAGGCAGGAGACAATGTAATTGTGGATCTAGACAAGAAAAAGGAGGATAACGGGAATAGAAATATGGAATGCATCCAAAAAGAGCGATTATGCAGGAGCTCAGAAAAACTGAGATGATGAGCTTTAAGCTATAAGGTAATGAAGTATTGCTATTATGGTATGGTGGAGCTCTCTTTTTCCTCCTTAAAACCTTTTCGCAGACACGCAGGCGTTATAAACCCGAACCATGTATATGCGAATCACAATCTGTGCATAGGTGTGTCAAAGGCAACACGCTATAACATCGAAACAAGGAATGCTGAAAGAATAAGCGTCGCAAAGGCATAGATTGCCGCTACTGTTTGTAGCTCTGCCAGCAATAATGCGTATATCAGGCTACCAATCGTCCAGGAGACCCCGTAAACCAGCCCGTAGACCCCGTAGCCCATCGCCCTCTTCTCGGGCGGGAGAATGTCTGCAATCGAAGCCCTCATAATTGTCTCGAAGCAACCCATCGTCACGCCCCACAACCCAGCCATAGCATAGACGAGCATCCTGACGCCTAAGCCCCCAAGTCCCGACATAGACGGGGCATACACGAGCAGAAGCGAGGAGCCCAGAGCAGACAAAGGAGCAATGTAAAGAGTCTTCAGCCCCACGCGGTCATAAAGCACGCCGATAGGCACAGCTATAGCCGCGTCGGCCAGCATAGCAACCATGTATGAGAGAGCTATCTCTGCGTCCCCAAGCAGCCCCCAGTGCTTGAGGAAATAGGAGACATTCATCCAGTGTACAAAGCCTAGAGACAGGAGAACCGTCGCCCCAATATACACGTAGAACCTCCTCCCCAGCCCCCTGAAAGAGACCCTGCCGAAAGAAAGCTCCACCGACCTCACACGGGGATACAGAGCCATAACCGCCGCAATAAGCCCCAGGCTAACCGCGCCCGGCACAGCAAGGCTGAGAAAAGCCGCCCTATAGCCATAGAGGCTAAGCATAGCCGCGACAAGCACAGGACCAACAATAGCGCCAAGCTGATCCATCAACTCGTGTATACCGAACCCCTTACCCCTACCAATATCCTCCGAAACCTCCGCGACAACAACGTCTCTAAGAGGAGTCCTCAAACCCCTACCAGCCCTCTCGGCAAGATAAAGAAAAGCCGCAAAACCCCACGACCCCGCAAAAGCCAGCGAGGGCATCGCCACCATCTGGACAGCATAGCCCAGAAAAACAACACCCCAAAAAGCAAAAGAAGAAGTCAAATACGAGGCAACAACCGCACTAACAAAACGAAAAACATACCCCAACAAGTCCCCAGCACCAACAATGGCAGAAGCCAGCGGCGGCCCACCAAGACCCTCCACATACGCCCCGCCAACACTCCTAGCACCCTCATACACCATGTCAGCAGTCAAAGACACAAGACCCAACAAAACAAACACAACAACAGTCCTCTTAACCAAGACACTTCACCCAGCCCAAGCCCCCAAAACAACCATAAAACACATAAACCTTATTAAAGCCATGCTCAGCCAACAAAGCAAAAAAGCCCGGCGCAGACATCCAAAGACTACAAAACAGATCCAACAGGAGGCTCCGAACAACATTAGCCAAGAACAAAAAAATCTTCTCTTATCAGGTGAACCTACCTAGCGTTTCAGTCAATCGCTCGGCGAGCAAAACTTTTGCCAAGCCTCCTAGCCTCCCTAAACCCCTCCTCAAGCACCCTATCCTCATCCACGCCCCCAAGCTCGCTAGAGTACACCTCTACCGGGTCCACCAAGCCCACGGGAACCAGCTTTACAGCCCCACCCTCAACAGTAACCAGCAACTCGTCACCCTCCCTAAGACCAAGCTCCCGCCTAATCTCAGCTGGCAACTTAAGGACACCGCCCCTATACAGCTTAACCCTAAACACAAAGCCTATACATAGACCATATTCTTAAAGTTTTCAAAGCAACTCTATCACACCCCACGATGCAACAGTACTTTTCTCAGTATCATCCAAACCATTAAACTGTCTCCCGCGTTTGAAACGCTGGAAAATGCTCACTTTTTAAGCAAATATATATACCAGCCAGCAAACTATGAAGATATAAGAGAGGATTTCCGATGAAGCCGGAGCCCGCCCTATTAACCTTAATTTTCCCAGATAGCGTGACAGATATCTTTGCACTCATCTCGCTAGTTCTGTTCGCCACATCCCTTGCCCTTCTCTTCTACTCTCTGCGTCTATTAGCCAAATTAAATAGGCTCCAGCGCGAATCCCTAAGACAACAAGCTACAACGCGGCAACCAATAAGAACCACACGGCAAGACTCAGAAGCCCGCTTAAATGAGGCCATCGACCATATAGACGACGCCATATATCTACTTGAGCGCTACATTAGGGAAGTCCCTGAAAAGGCCGAGGAGCTAAAGGAACCGATTTACGCTCTAGAAGACGTCGAGGAAACACTCGAAAAGCTAGCAAGAAAACACAAATCCCCAACCTAAACATGAGATAGATGCCCATTACACGTACGCCCACGAGACCTATAGTGCCCACCGTATAGCCAACTCGTCGGCTTCGCAACCATAAGCCTCCAGCAGGGCTTCACCGAGACACTCTCGATAACAATAAAAAGGGAACTCCAAGCCAAACAAATAGGCACAAAGCTACTCAGCCACATCGAAAACCTAGCCAAAGCCAGACACGCAAAACCAATCATAGCCAAGACAAGCGGAGACCCAAACTACAAGCCCTACGCCACGACAAGGAAATTTCACGAGACCCACGGCTACATACCAATCCTACAAATAGACCCATACACAGAATGGGGCCAACCAACGACACTCTACGCCAAGCCACTATGCCAGCCACCAACACGCCATCATTAAAGAGACCCAAGGATAAATATAATGCGCTTTCCATGTTGATGTTTGGAGAAATAAGGCAACTTTGGGAATTGTGAAAGCCGCGGCAATAGCACGCGCTTCGGTGTAGATTCCCGCAGGGGTATGCTATTGGTTATTCGAATCCGTGTTTATAGAGATTTTGAGAACACGCACACGTTTATTCCTAAGAGCCAGGCAATAGGCTAATAGAGTCGTCTCAATACTTGTGAATTTTTAGGGGCTTTCTAGGTTAGAGAAAAGTCATGTGGAACATGTTTAAATTTTTGAAAGAGAAGATGTAGAGCATAAATAAATGTCAAGCCAAAACAAAAAATAAATATTATTGAACCTATTTATTACAATTGAGCGGATGTCTGAGATTATAGATGCAATCAAGGAAGCCATAAATAGTTTAAAGGAGATAAAGAGCCAAGGCAAGATTTTAAGAGCCCTACCTGACAGCAGGATTGACTGGTTTTTGGATGCACCTGAATCAAATGTCCAGCCTTTGGATAATTCAGGTATATATTTTGTTCCAACGAAATCAGAACCTGTCCAGGGAGACAGGTTAGTTGCTGTAGACGGTAGTTCGAGAAGGTTTTCGACGCCTTACGGCTCGTTGGCTATAGCTACGGTTGCCATATCATATGGTCCTTTGCCTTTGATTGATTATCCCCCAGTGCAATACAAGTATCCTGTCGATGTTAGACTCGAGAGCCCTTTTATAGTTACCTATAACTCTCTAGGTATACAACATAAATTAATTGCTACAAAATCTCCCGGAGGACATCCATACGAGATCCCTGTTGCTGGGGGTACTTCTGAAGAGATAAATAAAGGCTACGCTTTAGCTGACATGGCTCATGAAATTAGGACAAGTTTAGAGACTCTGAGTCTAAAGATTGTTGCTGAGAGTATTCCCGGCGTGTCTTTTGTTTTGCTGGATGGTCCTTTGTATCAGAGAACCTGGACCCATGAGATACGCACAAATCCTTATCTAAAAGATGACTGGAAAGAGCTAAATAGAGAACGTATAGAGATCCTCAAAAATGCCAGCGAAAAAGGTATCATAATCGCTGGAAGCGTGAAAAGGCTTGATAAGTCGCAACATTTGGTGAAAATTCACGGCTCGATGTTGCAAAGACTTGGACTTAAGTTTTTTCCTCCTCAAGAAAATGACCAAGCCGAGGTAATCCTCATTGCAAGACGCTTTGTGGAAAAGTACAAAATTAAAGACTATAGACCTCTTTTAATAGGACCATTTAGCTTAAGCCCTTCCCAAACTGTTAAAACAGAAATGGGAATAGATATTCCTGATGTAGTTTGCTCATATTTGGTTGTACCACGTATGCCTTTCATGGGTGATCTAGATACAGCTTGCGGCGTCCTGAGGCTCGAAGTTCTCAGGTCAGATTATGAGGAGAAGGGTATTGAGATTTTCTTCCGCATATTGAAAGAAGGAATTCATCCCGCTCTCCCTCTACCTATTCCCCAGTTCTATGCCGACCACAGATGTAAAAGAACTAGCAGGGCAATCTTCGAACACATCTGTAGAACTGCCCTGTCGGAGGGGGTTGAACTTGACTACAATACCTGGTTAACATTTACTCAGACAGGTGTAGATTATGAAGAGTGAGCATAGAAGCGACGAAATATTCTTGTTATTAGAGAAGCTTAAGGAAAATGCCCAAAAGGCTCAGGAAAAAGCTACACAAATAGGAAAGATAATTGGATATGTCTCTCCTTTCACAGAGGCGGTAGCACAAGAGGGAAGTTTTGAAGTCGGGATTCTCGTTGATATTAATAATTATCTTGATCTGAAAAAACTTTTAGCGCAACCGGGTGCAGTTTTGGCAGCAGTCGATATAGCAACCCTTGAAGTGATTTCTCTTAAGGTTATAGGTGTTTCAAGGACAGACTTTTACTCGATGATGGGAGCACAGGAAGCTATAACACCTTATTCAATTATTCAGGATACAAGAGGCTTGTTAACAAAGCCCCAGCTAATGGTAAAGCCGTTGCTTGCTTTTCGCTTCGAGGATGGAAGGCTATTTGAAGGCAGAGCATCCAGCTATGTAATTGAGCCAAGGTCACCAGTTGTTCTACTCAAGCCTGAATTCCTAGAAACCCTTTTGGGGATTAAGGGCGAAGTAGTTCTTGGAGCACTAACCATCGGAGAAGAACCTGTGATAACTGAAAATAGGATTGCAAGAGCCTTGCTTCCCTTCGATGACCTTTTCTATCACACTTTCGTAGTGGGAACAACAGGAAGCGGTAAAACCACGTTTGTTAAAAATTTAATAAAGTCGCTCCTTAACCTCGAGAAAGGAGCAACCATAATCTGCATCGATGAGAATGGGGACTACGTACAAACAATATTCGATCCACAGTGGGAGCTTGAAGACCCAGCAAGCGAAACAAGAGAAAAAGAACTAGCAAAACAACTTTATGGAGACATCGAAGGATTAAAAGAGATAAATATTCTTCTCCCGGTAACAAAGCAATTTGCTGAAGACGTAGATTCCCTCGAAAAACTAGCAGAAAAATATTACGAGCATTACTTAAAGAAACTGCACATGCAAGCCGAGTCAACAAAAGAGGTTGAATATCGCTGTGAGCGAGAAAATAAAATAGCTGTCCTGTCGCTAGAAGTAACCAATAAACAAACGAGAAAGAGACTAGAAAAGTGAGAGTTATACCTTACGTGCTGAACTTTGACAAACTAAAAGATAAAATAGCTGATCTCTATCCCTATTTTACTGCAAGGGCAAGAGAATCTTTCCCAAATCTCCTGAGAATCTTTACAACAGAAGAAGGGATAGATTGTCTCACAGTGTTTCTAAGCGAGCATTTCCAATCTAAGGGGAGGTATAAAGTCTCCTTAGAAGAGCACCCTTCTTTTAAATTGGCAAGGAATTTAGAGGAACTTGTAGACAATTTAGATGAGTTAGAAAGACTAGAAAAAGTAAAAAATGCTTTTGCCAGTTATGCAAAGATTCACCCTGACACATTAAAGAATTTGATAAGAGGTCTCTATAACCTTAACCAGATGGGAATTTTTGACGTTAGCATTGGAGGGGAAGCAAGGGAAGAGCCTGAAGTAGAGGCATTTATTAGAGAGAATAGTTTAACTGTCTTAGATTTACGACCTTTAAGCATGAGAGAGGAGCAGTTGGCCAAAGGTGCGAAGAGGATATTAACTCTTAGGCTATTGAATAGGATCCTTGGCTGGAAAATGGAAAAGGAGTTTGAGCGCACTCCTCCAACTATTGTGCTCGTGGATGAGGCGCATAGGTTCTTCCCACGTATTGCAGGAAAGGAGGAGGAAGACTATGTTGAATATGTGAGTGGGGCGCTTGAGAGGCTAGCAAGGTTAGGACGTGTGAGACGTTTGGGGCTTATCCTTTCTACGCACTCACCCAAAGACGTACATAGCACTGTGCTAAACCTTTGTAATAACAAGGTAGTTTTCAGGCTTGAGCATTCGCAGGCAGAGGAATTAGGGCTGCCTAAAGAGTTGAGGGATTTCATAAGTAAAGCGGGGGACAGGGTTGGGGTTGCAACGAGCCATGCCCTGAGGCTTCACTATGCGACGTTCAAGACGCCTCCTCCTGTCTTGGGGCACTTGAAGAGTAGGGGCTGAACTGAGTGGAGAGGATCATTGAGTCTTGTTTTCCTGCTAGAGAAGTGTCGGAGCTAG
>Ga0080004_1116230_pt1 | contig 42232 bp, 16 predicted proteins | sample WasSprMetagenome_FD_69207 | JGI IMG/M metagenome (GOLD analysis project Ga0080004, IMG submission 69207) | Sulfidic aquatic microbial communities from Washburn Spring, Yellowstone National Park, USA - WS (SPADES assembly) (version 2) | ecosystem: Environmental > Aquatic > Thermal springs > Hot...
TCCCCCCCCTCCCGGGGAGCGCCTCCCGGGCCGCCCTGGGCGCCCTGCAGGCCGGGGCCGATCTGGTGAAGGTGGGGCTGAAGGGCTCCAGAAAGGCGGAGCAGGCCCTCTCCCTGCTGAGGGCGGTGGGAAGGGCCGTGAGGGAGTTCGGGAGGGGGGAGGTGGTGGCCTGCGCCTACGGGGACTTCGAGAGGGCGGGGACGCTGGATCCCCTCCTCCTCCCGGAGCTGGCCAGGGAGGCGGGGATCTGGGGGGTGATGCTGGACACGGCCCTGAAGGACGGGAGGCCCCTCACCTCCTTCCTGTCCGGGGAGGAGCTCAGGGAGTTCTCGGAGAGGGCCCGCTCCCTGGGGCTGAGGGTGGCTCTGGCCGGGTCCCTGGGGGAGGAGGAGATCCCGAGGCTGACCCCGCTGGCGGAGGTGATAGGGGTGAGGGGGGCCGCCTGTCCCCTGGGCAGGGAGGGGAGGATCTCACCCGAGCGGGTCCGGAGGCTGAAGGGGCTGCTGGGGGCTCAGGGCAGGGGCGAGCCCCTGCTCCGAAGGGCATGAGGGTCCTCCTCCTGGAATTCGCCTCCTGCACCGGGACTCGTCCCTCCCTCCTGCCCGAGGGCTTCGCCATGCTCAGGCTGCTGGCCAGGGAGTTCGAAGAGGCCGGCTTTCTACCCCTCTCCCTCCTCCACCGGAGCCTCAGGTGGCTGGCCCCCCTCCTGCCTGGGAGGGTGGAGGAGGGCTCCCTCCCTCCCCCCCTCCACCCCCGACCCGACGCCGTCCTGCTCCTCGCCCCTCCCAGGGAGCTGGTGGAGCTGACGGGATGGCTGGAGAGGAGGGGCGTGAAGGTGCTGGGGACGGGCGAGGAGGGAACCAGGCTGGCGGGGGACAAGTGGCTCTCCTACCTGAGGTTGAAGGGGGAGGTCCGGATGCCCCCCTCCCGCCTCTCCCCTCCCCCGGGGGGAAGGTGGGTGGTGAAGCCCAGGTGGGGAGCGGGGGGGGAGGGGGTGAGGAGGGGGAGGAAGGGGGGCAGGGGGGAGTTCTTCCAGAGGTTCGTGGAGGGGACCCCGGCCAGCTGCTGCCTGCTGGCGGGGGAGGAGGTGAGGGTCCTCTCCCTCAACCGGCAGCTGATCCGCTGGGAGGGGGGATGGGCGAGGTACCTGGGCAGCCGGGTGCCGCTGGAGCTCCCCCCCTCCCCGTCCAGGGAGGTGGAGCTGATGGCCTCCAGGGCGGCCGGGCTTCTGAAGGCCAGGGGGCTCTGCGGTGCGGATCTGGTGGTGGGGAGGAGACCCTACCTCCTGGAGCTGAACCCCCGCCTCACCACCTCCTTCCTGGCCCTGGAGAGGATCCTAAAAGGAAACCTGGCGGAGATGCTGGTGGAGGGGGAGAGAAAGGGGGGCCTGAGGGGCAAGGCCGAGGTGAGGATCCTGAGGGCTCCCCCCCTTCCCCCGGAGAGGGCCCTGAGGGCGGGGGAGAGGGAGGGAGTCCTCGCCCCCCCGCTACCCGCCGGTGGAGAGCACAGGATGGTGGTGGTGGGGTGGGGAAGGGGATGGGAGGAGGTCAGGGGTAGGATGGAGGAGGCTAGGGGGGAGGTCTGGTCCCTGGCCTGAGGACCTTATACCGGGCCCCCTACGTATGGAGATGCCATCCCTGGGGCTGGACCTGGGTGGGGCCCACACCAAGGCGGTGCTCTTGGAGGGGGGGAGGGTGAGGGCCTCCCTCCTCCGCTACCTCCCCCTCTGGAAGGAACGTGAAAGACTGGGGGGAGTGCTGAGGGAGCTGGGGAAGTGGGGGGCGGAGGGGGTGGGGGTGGTGATGACGGGGGAGCTGGCGGACGTCTTCCCCAGCAGGGAAGAGGGGGTGAGGGAGCTGGTGGGGGAGGTGGGGAGGGTGTGGAGGGGGGCCCTCTTCCTCACCCTGGAGGGAAGGCTGGTGGGGAGGGAGGAGGCCCTGTCCCGCCCCCTCTCCGTGGCCGCCTCCAACTGGGTGGCCAGCGGCCTCCTCGTGTCCAGGGACTTCCCCGACGCCCTCTTCGTGGACGTGGGGAGCACCACCACCGACCTCGTCCCCATCGTGGGGGGGAGGGTGGCGAACCTGGGGAGCACGGACCTGCAGAGGCTCAGGAGGGGGGAGCTGCTCTACACCGGGGTGCTGAGGACCCCCGTACCCTGCGTGCTGGGGGAGGTGGAGGGGGTGGGGGTGGCGGCCGAAAACTTCTCGGTGATGGGGGACGTGTACGTCCTGCTGGGGAAGCTCGGGCCGGAGGACTACTCCTGCGAGACCCCCGACGGGAGGGGGAAGGACCCGGAGAGCTGCCTGAGGAGGCTGGCCAGGAGCTTCTGCTCGGATCCTGAGGAGGCGGGGAGGTCCTTCCTGAGGAGGTGCGCCCTGGCCCTCCACCGGGAGCAGGTGAGGAGGGTGGCGGAGGGGATGAGGAGGGTGGTGGGGAGGTACGGGCTGGAGGGGTGCCCGGCCGTGGTGGCGGGGGTGGGGAGGAGGGTCCTGGGGAGGGAGGCTGCCAGGAAGGCGGGCCTGAGGGTGGTGGACCTGGAGGGGATCCACGGGAGGGAGGCCGCCCTCATGACCCCCGCCTTCTCCATGGCGGTGCTGGCGGGAGAGGTGGTGGGACGGACGCCGTGGTGAAGGTGGGGGGAAGCCTGCAGGAGAGGGGGGAGCTCCTGAGGAGGGTCTGCTCCCTCCTGCGCTCCCTCTCCGAGGAGTACGACCTGCTGGTGGTTCCGGGAGGGGGGAGGCTGGCGGACGCCGTCAGGGAGCTGCAGCGGAGGCTGGGCTTCTCGGAGGAGGCGGCCCACTGGATGGCCATCCTGGGCATGGAGGCCTACGGCATCCTCCTGAGGGAGCTGCTGGGGTGGAGGTGCACCACCTCCCTGAAGGAGGTGAGGGGGGGGACCGTCCTCCTTCCCTTCTCGGAGCTTAGGAGGGAGAGGGGGCTGGAGAGGTCCTGGAGGCTCACCTCCGACTCCATCGCCGCCTGGGTGTGCGGGAAGGTGGGGTGCCGCAGGCTGGTGCTGGTGAAGGGGGTGGAGGGGATAAGGGAGGGGGGAAGGATCAGGAGAACCATAACCACGGCGGAGCTCAGGGAGAGGAGGCCCCCGGAGGTGGATCCCCTCCTGGCCGACTTCCTGGAGAGGGGGAGGATCACCTGCTGGGTGGTGGGGGGGAGGGGGGTGGAGGGGCTGGGGGAGGTTTTAAAAGGCGGGGAGGCACTGGGGACCAGAATCGTGCCGGTGGTGGAGTGAGGCTCATCCCCGTGCTGGACGTGAGGGAGGGGACGGCGGTGCACGCCGTGGGGGGGAGGAGGAGGGAGTACCGGCCGGTGAGGAGCGTTCTGGCGGGGGATTCCTCCCCCCTCTCCCTGGCCAGGGCCTACCTGAGCCTGGGCCTCAGGGAGATCTACTTCGCCGACCTCGACGCCATAGAGGGGACGGGGGAGAACCTCTCCTCCCTCTCGGAGGTGGTGAGGGCGGGGGCGGAGGTGATGGTGGACGCCGGCTTCCGGAGGGCCGAGGAGGCCAAGCCCTACGTGGAGAGGGGGGTGAGGAAGCTGGTGGTGGCCACCGAGACCCTGGAGGGCTTCGGGGAGGTGGAGAGGGCCAGGGCCTACGGCCTCCCCCTGGTGGGGAGCGTGGACCTGAGGGGGGGAAGGGTGGTGGCCCGCTCCAGGGAGGTCAGGGGCCCGGTGGCGAGGGTGGTTCAGGCGCTGGAGGGGGCCGGGGTCTCCGAGCTCCTCCTCCTCAACCTGGACAGGGTGGGCACCTCCACCGGGCCCAACGTGGCCCTCTGCCAGAGGGTGCTCCGCCTCACCCGCCTCCCCCTGCTGGTGGGGGGAGGGGTGAGGGGGGTGGGGGACCTCAGGCTGCTGAAGAGGATGGGGATGGCCGGGGTGCTGCTGGCCACCTCCCTCCACCTGGGCAGGGTGGGGAGGGAAGAGCTGGAGGAGATCCTCAGAGATCCGTAGACCCGAACGGGCCCCTGCCGTGGCGGGTCGAGCTGAGCCTGTGTGCTAACTATGGTTAGCTGAGGATGGTTATAAAAGGAGGGGAGGCGGGGGAAGTGGCCGGGGCCGTCCTCCCAGGAGGTCTGGCCGAGCCCGTCCGGTCCCTCCTCCACCCTACCCCAGGAGCTCCAGGATCTCTTCCGCCGTCCTCCTGGCCTCCCCCGCGGCCTCCTCCCTGCTGGGTCCCAGCCCCAGCACGCTGCACAGGGGCTGTCCCCTCCCCACCCTCTGCCCCCTCCAGGGAAGGTCCACGGCTCCAGGAAAGCGCCTCAGGTCCGGAGCGGAGAGCTCCCTGGGGGCGTAGAGGACGAGCTTCACCGCCACCCCCCTGGGCTCCCCGTACCTCCCCCCTTCCCCCCTGCACCACCTGAGGTGCTCCTCCACCAGGTTTATCCCCAGGACCGCCTCCACCTGCTCCAGCGTTCCCTGGAACCTGGGGTTCAGCTCCACCACCCAGGGCTCGCCCCCGCGGATCACGAAGTCCAGCCCGTTGCTCCCCACCAGCCCCAGCTCCGACCCCAGCGCCTCCGCGTACTCCCTCACCCTCCCCACCCCCTCCCCCTCCAGCGGAACCGTCCCTCCGCAGTAGTAGAAGGGGCCGGGGGCACCCAGGGAGGGGTCCCCTATCAGCTGCTCGTTCACGGTCAGGCATACCGCCTCCTCCCCCCCGCACATCAGGCTGGCGCTGGCGTTCCTGCCCTCCACGTACTTCTGCACCAGCACCCTCCCCCTTCCCGAGGAGGCCGCCCCGAAGCCCCTCTCCGCTTCCCCCCTGGAGCGCGCCAGCACTATCCCCCTTCCCCCTCCTCCCCTCAGGGGCTTCAGGACCACGGGATAGCCCAGCTCCTCCCCCCTCTCCCCGGCCTCCTCGGGGCTCCCGGCCTCCTCCGTGGGGGGGAAGGGGATGCCCAGCCGGGAGGCCGCACGGAAGAGATCCCTTCTCGCCCTCTCCATTCTCTCCCAGGAATTGCCCACGAGCAGCCCCCTGCTCTCCAGCTCCCTCAGGAGGTGGGGCTGATGCTCCATCCCGGAGGTACAGAGGACGGCATCCACCTCCCTCTCCTCCAGCACCCTGAGGCACAGCCCCCTCCAGTCCACCCTCTCCCCCGGGGAAGAGGGGGGAGGGGGAAGGACCCCCTCCGCCAGGCTGCAGAGATCCATGTCCCTGAACCTGTCCACCGCCCACACCCGCAGGCCCAGGGCCTTGGCCGACCTCACCACGGGTCTGGCGTTCACCCCCACCACCAGCACCTCCCTCAGATCCTCCACTCCATCCCTCCGGGGCCGGGCTTTTACTTCCCCCACCTCCTCAGCATCTCCTCCCGCTCCTTCCTCAGCACCAGCTCCAGAAAGGAGGAGGAGAACTCCCTCTCCCTCCTCAGGATCTCCTCCGCCGCCTTGGGGGTGAGGTGCCTCCCCGCCAGCGCCAGGGCGGCTATCCTCCCGTACTTCGAGAGGAGCCTGGAGCTCTCCACCACCCTCCTCCAGACCTCGCTTTCCCTCCCCCTCTCCGCCAGCTCCGCCGCCTTCCTCACCTCCTCCTCCGGCTCCTCCACCATCCCTATCTCCGCGCTCCCGCAGGAGGGGCAGGTGGGCCTTTCCTCCAGCTCGTGCAGGGGCATCTCCCTGAACCAGGACCGACAGGAGACACAGGCGAAGGTCCTGACCTCCCCCAGCAGCCTGGCCCTGGCGGAGGCCAGCGCCAGGAGCTTCAGCCTCCCCGGAACGGCCGGCTCCAGGCCCAGGTGGTGCCCCCTCCAGACCTGGGCGGAGAGGGGGGTGGGATGGTCCCTCTCCCCCACCGACCTCACCTCGATCTCCCCCGAGCGCAGGAGGTCCAGCACCTCCCTCGCCCTCTCCAGGTCCAGGTCCTTCTGCACCACCTCCTTGAAGGTCTCCTCGAAGACCGGAGTACCCTTCAGGGAGACCATGAGCTTGTCCAGGAGGGAGTGGGTGAGCTCCACCTCCTTCCTCAGCACCCCCATCCTCCTGGCCACCTGCGCCAGCCTCCACCTGAAGAACCTGCTGCCCTCCACCGTCTCCCTCAGCTCCTCCGCCCTCCCCTCCCTGAGCCTCCGGGCCACCCTCTCCGGATCCAGCGAAGGGGAGCGGAGGACGATCCTGTAGGGGTCCACGCTGGAGGCCACGGTCTCCACCAGCTCGGAGGAGAGCCCCTGGGCCAGGAACCTGGAGAGGGTCCGGTTCACCAGGGTCCCGAAGCAGGCCCCCACCACGCAGAACTCCCCCACCTTCTCCACCACCACCCTCCGGTCGGTGGGGAGGGGGAGGCCCTCCCTGAGCTGGGAGAGCATCTCCGAAAGGGGAACCTCCAGCTCCCTCTCCTCCACCCCGTACTCCCTCGCCAGCTCCGCCCTGATCTCCCCCTCCCCCCTCCCGGAGAGGAAGGCCTCCTCCACCCTCCTCCTGATCCTCCCCACCTCCTGGGCCACGGAGAAGGGCACCGGGATCTCCTCCCCTATCCAGCTGGGAACCGCCCCCACCGGATCCTCGTCCCTCCTGACGTAGACCCTGGAGCCGAAGACCTGCACGATCCTCCAGATCTCCCCCCCCAGCGTGAACTTCACCCCCGGCTCCCCGTACTCCGCCAGGAAGGACTCGTCCAGGATCCCCACGGGCTCCCCGCTCTCGTCGTTCACCACCAGGTACTGCTTCAGGTCGGGGATCATGGAGAGGTTCTCGAAGTAGTAACCGAAGAGCCTGGAGGGGGGACCGGCCCTCTCCACCTCCCTCCGGTCCTCCGAGAGCCTGAGGAACCTGCCGGTGAGGCCCTGGGCGAACTCCACCACCCTCACCAGATCCTCCCCCTCCAGCCCCCTGAAGGGGTAGGCCCTCCTGAAGAGCTCCAGGATCTCGTCCAGCCCCACCCTCCTGCGGGAGAGGAGAAGGGAGCTCAGGGAGTGGAGGAGGACGTCCAGGGGCTTCTCCGGAACCCTCACCGGCTCCAGCCTCCCCTTCCTGGCGTGGGAGAGGATGACCACGGACTCCAGCAGGTCGTCGGGATCCTGCACCACCACCACTCCCTTCGCCACCTCCCCCAGCCTGTGGCCGCTCCTCCCCACCCTCTGGAGGAGGCGGGTGACCTGCCTGGGGGAGTTGTACTGGATCACCAGGTCCACCCTCCCTATGTCCAGCCCCAGCTCCAGGGAGGAGGTGCAGACCAGCCCCCTCACCTCCCCTCCCTTCAGCCCCCTCTCCGCCCTCACCCTGGAGAAGCTGGAGAGGGAGCCGTGGTGCACGCTCACGGGGAACTTCAGGTCCCAGAGCCTGAACCTGTTGGCCAGGACCTCCGCGGTGGGGCGGGTGTTGGTGAAGAGGAGGGTGGAGCCGTGGGCCTCCATGAGCCTCCTCATCTCCCTGAGCCTGGCCGCCACCTCCGGGAAGGTGTAGAGCCTGGAGGCCAGCTCCCTGTCCTCCTCGGTGGGCCTGGGGTAGACCACCCTCAGCTCCATCTCCTTGGCCATGCTCACGTCCGCGATCTCGCACTCCCTCCCCTTCCCCACCAGGAAGCGGGCCACCTCCTCCGGGGAACCTATGGTGGCGGAGAGCCCCACCACCTGGAACTCCCCGCAGAGGGACCGGAGCCTCTCCAGGGAGAGGGAGAGCTGGGCCCCCCTCTTGTTGTCCGCCAGCTCGTGCACCTCGTCCACGATCACCCACCCCACCGTCCTGAGGTGGGAGCTGAGCCTCCTCCCCGCCAGGAGGATCTGGAGGCTCTCCGGGGTGGTGATGAGGACGTCGGGCGGGACCAGGGCCTGCCTCTGCCTCTCGGAGGGGAGGGTGTCCCCGTGCCTGACGGCCACCCTCAGGTCGAGGGCCCTGCACCACCACTCCAGCCTCTCCAGCATGTCCCTGTTGAGGGCCCTCAGGGGGGTGAGGTACAGTATCCTCACCCCCCTCCCCCGGGGCTGGGAAAGGAGGAGTAGGTGGAGGACGGGGAGGAAGGCGCCCTCGGTCTTCCCCGAGCCGCTGGGGGCGATGAGGAGGACGTTCTTCCCCTGAAGGATGAGGGGTATGGCGGCCCTCTGGGGAGGGGTGGGCTGGGAGAACCCCCTCTGCTGCAGCAGCTCCCTGAGGGGCTTCAGAAGCAGCTGGAAGGGGTTGGCCTCCATCGGCTCAGAGGTACTCCTTTCCCCTCCCCATCCTCCTCTTGAGCTCCTCCAGCCCCTCCCTCATCCTCCTCTCCGCCCCCTCGTGCCCAGGGAGGAGCCTGGAGAGCCTCCTGGTGGACTCGGTCCGGCAACCCACCCCCGAGGCCACCACCAGCCTGTTCCTGGAGGAGGGATGGAAGGAGGCCAGGCCGAAGGGGACGGGCTCCCCCTCCTCCATGACCCTCCTTATCTCCTCGTCCATCCTCTTCACGGAGAACCTGGCCCCCAGACCCAGGAGCTCGAAGGGGCTCATCATCTCCCCCTTGATCTGCCAGAGGCCCAGTCTTGGGGCGTGGAAGAAGAAATCCCCGTACCCGTGATCGTCTCCCCCCATCAGCACCCTCCACTCCGCCCGGAGGGAGGGATACCTCCTGTACCTGCGGCGCATCTCCTCCATCAGCTCCGCTATGGGCCTCACCTCCATCTCACCACCTTATCCTGAAGCCCTCCTCCCCCCTGGGCTCCTCCCACCTCACCTCCACCCCATCCACCCTGGCCCCGGGCGGTCCCCTCCTGCAGAACTCCACCATCTCCTCCACCTTTTCCCTCTCCCCCTCGAACACCGCCTCCACCCTCCCGTCCGGCAGGTTCCTCACCCATCCCCCCACCCCGAGCCTCTCCGCCAGCTCGCTGGTCCTGTACCTGAAGAAGACCCCCTGCACCCTCCCGCTCACGTACACGTGGGCCCTCGCCCTCAACCTCCCACCTATCCCGATCCGTTCTCCAGCTTCCCCTTCAGCTCCCTCAGGTCCCTGAGCACGAAGTCCCCCTCCATCCTCCCCCTCCTGTCCAGGTAGAAGGCCCTTATCCCCAGCCTGCGGGGAACCAGATAGTCGTGCTCGAAGTGGTCGCCCACATGGACCAGCTGGGAGGGGGAGAGCCCGCAGAGCTCCAGGATGGTGCGGTAGGTGTCCTCCGAGCGCTTGATCTTCCTGAAGTCGGAGAAGGAGGAGAAGATCCGGTCGAAGTAGCCCTCCAGGTTCAGCACCCTGAGCTGGAAGGAGGCGAACTCCCTGGGGGCGTTGGTGAGGAGGATGAGACCGTATCCCTCCCCCCTCAGCTCCTCCAGCACCCCCGGAACCTCGGGGTAGGCCCTCACCGCCTCCCTGCACCTCTCGAAGAGTTCCTCCGGCTCCACCCTCAGGTCGAACCTCCCCAGCCAGTAGCGCAGGTCGTACCACTCCAGCCTCCCGTCCCCCACCCTGTCGTACTCCGCCTTCACCACCCTCCTGGCCTCCTCCAGGGGAAGGCCGTGCCTGAGGGAGTAGAGCCTGGGTATCTCCTCCAGCCAAACCCTGTTGGCGAAGCTCATGTCCACCAGGGTGCCGTCCAGGTCCAGCGAGATCCTCTCCCTCATGCCTCCTCCCTTCCTCCTTTCCTCCCAAAATACCTTCCCCCCGGCGGGCTATATTTACGCCGGGGAGAAAGGGGAAAGGTGCCCGGGAGGACCAAGAAGAGGCTCCCCGCCCTCCTCAAGCCCAAGAGGAAGGAGAGGGGGGTGGAGATCAGGCCCAGGGAGGCCAGGGTGATAGGGGTCTTCTCCTGCAAGGGGGGGGTGGGGAAGACCACGGTGGTCTCCAACCTGGCCTCAAGCCTGGTGGACCTGAAGAGGAAGGTCCTGGCCGTGGACGCCAACCTGGGGGCCCCCAACCTGGGCCTGCACTTCGGGGAACTCACCCCCAAGGTCACCATCCACGACGTGATCTCCTCCGGCCTGCCCATCAGGGAAGCCGTCCTCCACATCCAGGGGGTGCCCATGGTGCTGGGCTCCATAGCCTACGAGGACGAGGTGCGTCCGGTGGACCTGAGGGAGCTCCTCTCCCCCCTGAAGAGGGACTACGAGCTCATCCTGCTGGACTCCGCACCCGGCATAGGGAGCGAGGTGGTGGCCGCCCTGAAGGCCTGCACCGGGATGATCATCGTGACCAACCCCTACGTCCCCACCATCGCCAGCACCCTCAAGACCTTCAGGGCGGCGGAGAAGTACCGGATCCCCATCCTGGGGGTGGTGGTGAACAGGGTGGCGGGGGAGCCCTTCGAGCTCTCGCTGGGGGAGATAAGGGAGGCCCTGGGCTGGCCGGTGATAGGGGTGATCCCCGAGGACAGGAGGGTGAGGGAGTCCACGGCGGCGGGCATCCCGGTGGTGAAGTACCGGCCCAGGGCCAGGGCCGCCAAGGAGCTCAAGAAGCTCGCCTCCTTCCTCTCCGAGCACCTGAAGAGCCTCTGACCCTCCTGCGCCTCAGGACCTCCCTCCTCTTCCTCTCCACCACCCTCTGGAGGGTCCTCCAGGAGGCCAGCTCCTTCCTGGCCCTCCTCCTGAGCCTCTCCACCTCCTCCGGGGCCAGGCCCGCCGCCCTCCTCCTCTCCCTGATGAACCTCTCCAGCGCCTCCACCGCCACCCTCTCGGGCTTGGCCAGGCGCCTGCGCACGGGGACCACCGGCGGGAGGGCGGCGCGGCGAAGGAGGAGGGACATCCTGGCCAGGCTCTCCCTCTGCCTCCTGGTCAGCCTCACCCTCTCCCTCACCGCCCTCCTGCGCTCCGGCCTCGTGGCCCTCCTGAGGAGGCCCACCATCCTCCCGTACCTGAAGGACCAGCTCGCCTGGTAGAGGGAGAAGCCCGCCGCCGCCAGGATCATGCCGAGGAAGAGCAGGAGCAGCAGGAGGGAGGAGGGGGCGGCGGGGACCTCGAAGGTGGGGAGGAGCGCCACGGGGGGGGAGGGGGGCTGCCTCACCCTCTGCCCGAAGAGGAGGAAGGTGCCCAGCTCCTCCGTCCTGAACTGGAAGTAGAGGTACTGCCCGTCCCTCCCCACCTCCTCCAGCGCGAGCTCCTGCGAGGGGAGCCTCCTCACCCCTATGGTCCTCACGTCTATCCTCTCCTCCCTCACCCAGGAGCGGCTCACCCTCACCCTCACCACCGCGTGGGAGAGGGCCGGGGAGGAGGGCCCCAGCTCCAGGCAGAAGTACCTGTAGGGCACCACCTCGGGCGGCGGGGGGACCGGGAAGTCCTCCGACTCCCAGGCCGAGACCGTCACCCTTCCCTCCTCCCTCACCACCACCTCCAGCCGGGACACGCAGATGCCCAGCCAGCCCACCTCGGCGGAGCCGGGAACTCCGGGCTCCAGGTAGCCGAGGGAAACCTCCCTGGAGGGCGGCGGGGCCCAGCCGCTCACCCCCGCCCTCCACCCCTCCAGCGGGCCCCACTCGGGGAGGAGGGCCGGTCCCCCCACCACCACCTTCTTCCAGCCCGCCGAGGTCAGCGCCCCCACCTCCATCCCCTCCAGCTCCCTCCAGCCGTGGGGTGCCACCACCCCTCCACCCCTGTTCTCCAGCTGCACCCACCCCCTCAGGGCGGGGGCCCTCATGGAGAAGCTCCTGCCCTCCAGCGCCCTCCAGGAGGAGAAGTGGCCCGCCGTGGCCCTCCTCTCCTCCAGCACCCTCCAACCCACCCCTCCCGCCACCGCCGCCTTCCGCTCCTCCAGCCTCACCCAGGAGGCGGAGGTGAAGGAGGAGCCGCTCCTCCCGTCCAGCACCACCCATCCTCTCTCCTGCGGACCGCTCACGCCCCCGCTCCAGCCCTCCAGGTGCCTCCACCTCCTGAGGGTGAAGCTCCAGACGGGAGAGGAGTTCTCGTGCCCCGCCTCGTCCACCGCCCTCACGCGCCAATAGTAGGTCCCGGGGGAGGCGAAGCCCACGATCCTGGAGTTCTCAGGGGTGTTCTCCGCGTGGAGGAAGGGTTCTGTCATGCCGGACTCGTTGTCCACCGCGAGCTCGTAGAGGACGCGGGTGTTGTCCTCCACGCTCCCCCACTTGAACAGGAGGGTGAAGGTCTCCAGCTCCGCCCCGTTTTCCGGGGAGAGGAGCTCCACCTCCGGGGGGGCGTGGAGGTCCGTGAAGAACCGGAAGGTCACGGAGTTCTCACTTTCCTTCCCGGAGTTGTCCCTGGCCTGTACCCTCCAGTAGTAGGTTAGGTTGTCCTCCAGCGGTGGGGAGACCTCCCAGCGGTCGTTGTCCAGCCATCCCGAGTCCGCCACCACGCTCTCGAAGTTCTCGTCCCTGGAGACCCAGACCCGGTGCAGCACGGGCTGGGAGATGTCGGGGGAGGTCCTCCAGACCAGGAGGGGAGAGGGGATGCCCACCACCTTTCCGTTCTCCGGGGAGAGGGGGACGGGGGCGGGGGGAGGGGCGTTCTCCACCCTGAACCACCTCACGGGGGTCTCATAGACGTTGCTGGCGTTGTCGCGCGCCCTGACCCTCCACTGGTAGTCGTTGTCGGGCAGGGGGAAGGGAACCTGCCAAGAGTTCTCGGAGATCCAGCCCGAGTCCAGGTAGTTCTCCACCTCCCCCACGGAGACCAGGACCCGGTAGGAGAGCGGAAGAGAATTATCAGTTCCCTCCGCCCAGCTCAGGGTGGGCTGGGAGTTCTCCAGGGTGGCTCCGTTGTCCGGCCAGAGGAGGTCCACCCCCTGCGGGGGCAGGTTGTCCAGCCTGAACCAGCGTATCTCCGAGTTCTCCCCCTCGTTCCCGGCGTTGTCCCTGGCCTGGACCCTCCAGTACCAGACCCCGTCCGGCAGGGGGAGGTCCATCCTCCAGTTCTCCCCCTCCACCCACCCCGAGACCGCGTTCTCGTGGGAGAAGGAGGGATCGTCGCTGAGCTTCACCCGGTACCTCACCGGAAGGGAGTTCTCCGCCACGGATGTCCACCTGAACTCCACCTCCCTGAGGTTCTCCCCGTTCTCCGGGGAGAGGGGGGAGGGGGCGGGGGGAGGAGCGGTGTCGAGCTGGAAGGTGCGGGAGGGACTGAAGGAGCTCCAGTTTCCGGCCCCGTCCCTGGCCCTCACCCTCCAGGAGTAGATCCCGTCCACAGAGAGGGGCGGGACCTGCCAGGCGTTCTCGGAGAGCGTGACGTCGTGAACCGTCACGGGGCCGTACTCCACCCTCAGGTTGTAGGAGAGGGGTCCCGAGATGTCCCAGACGTTCTCCCACCTGAGAAGGGGGGTCCTGGTGTTCAGGTTCTCCCCGGCCGCGGGGGAGAGGAGGACGGGCACGGGAGGAGGTGTCAGGTCCACCCTGAAGCTCCAGGTGGGGGAGGGGAGGGTGCCCTCGTTCCCGGCGTTGTCCCTCGCGAAGACCCTCCAGTAGTACACGTTCTCCTGGAGGGGGGAGGGTACCCAGTAGTTCTGCTGGATCCAGCCCGAATTCTCCACGGGCTGGGTGAAGAGGTGATCCAGGGCCACCTGGACGAAGAAGGCCAGGGGGAGGGAGTTCTCGGGCGGGGAGAGCCACCCGAGGACGGGGGTGGGGGTGTTCTCGTTCTCCCCGTCGGAGGGGGAGAGAAGGGTGGGGGCTCCCGGCGGGACCGTATCCACCCTGAAGCTCCAGATCTCGGACCACTCCCCCGTCAGGCCACTCACGTGGGCCCTGACCCTCCAGTAGTAGAGGTTGTCGGGCAACGGGGAGGGGGTGTAGTGGTTCTCCAGAACGTTGTCCACCAGCGTGGAGGGAAACTCCTGGGAGAGGGCCTCCAGCACGCAGAGGTCCAGGTGCAGCACCGTCCTGGTGGAGTCCGGGGTGTTCTCCAGGTACCTGACGGCCAGCCGGTTCTCCACCAGGTACTTGCCCAGCTCCCTGAACCCGAAGGAGAACTCCAGCGTGACCTCGCTCTCCTCCAGCCAGCCCAGGAGCCTCCAGGCTCCCATCTCCCTGAGGTAGACCCCCACGTTCTCGTCCCCGCTCGTGTACCCCCTCACCCTGAGCACGTAGGTCTGGGCCTGGGGGACGTTCTCTATGCGGTGCTCCCAGTTGAGGGTGTTGTCCTCCTCGTTCTCCGCCAGGTTCTCGCAGGCCCCATCCTCCGCACGGGTGTCCTCCAGGGATCCCCCCACCACCTCCCCCCTCCTGGGGGAGCCGTCCGACAGCGTCAGGGGCTCCTGCCCCACGTAGGCGTTCTCCCCCGCCCAGACCGGGGCCTGGGAGGAGAGCTGCAACCTGTAGTTGTCGGCCAGGAAGACGTTCTCCCAGGAGAGGGTGGGGGCGTTCTCCCTGAGGTTCCTCCCGTTCTCGGGGTAGAGGAGCGTGGGGGCCACCACCACCGAGGGCAGGAACTCCCTCCAGCCCTCCAGCTCCACCCACCTCCCCGTGAGGGCCTCCACCCCTCCCGCCCATCCCTCCAGCCTGCTCCAGCCCGCGAAGGGGGCCTCCGTCCCCCCTCCCCAGCCCTCCAGCCCGCGCCATCCCGAGGGGGAGGAGAGCCCCTCCACCCATCCCTCCATCTCCAACCAGCCCGAGGGGGCCCTTCCCTCCCAGGACCACCCCTCCAGCCTCTCCCACCTGCAGGCCCTGAACCAGCGGATCCCCGACCATTCGCTCGCGTTCCCGGCCAGGTCCAGGGCCCTCACGCGCCAGCTGTAGATCCCCGGTCCGGGGGGCACCCAGGTGTAGCCGTTGTCCCCCACGTTCTCGTTCTCGTAGAGGAGGGAGGACAGGTCCTGGTTCTCACCCACCTGCAGGTGGTAGCCCCTCACCCCTGAGGGGGAGTCCGTGGAGGCGAGCCAGCTCAGCTGCACGGGACCCAGGTTCAGGAAGGAACCGTTCTCGGGGCGGAGGGGCTGGGCGGGGGAGGGGGGAGTGTTGTCCACCCCGAAGAGGCGCTCCTCCGACCAGGGGCCCAGGTTGCCCGCGTTGTCCCTTACCCTCACCCTCCACAGGTACCTCCCCTCGTCCAGGAGGGTGGTGAAGGAGGTGGAGCCCGTCCAGAGGTTCTCCCTAACCATCAGGCTGGGGTAGTAGAGGATCACCAGCTGGTAGGTGAGGGGCAGGGAGTTCTCCTCCACCGCCCCCCAGGAGAGGACGGGGGAGGTCTGAACCCACCTGTCGTTTTCGGGGGAGAGGAGGGGAGGGGAGGAGGGCGGAAGGGTGTCCACCCTGAACTTCCTCCACTCGGTGAATGGGCCCTGGTTGCCCGCGTTGTCCACGGCCAGGACCCTCCACCACCAGATCCCGTCCTCCTTGAAGGAGAGCTCGACGTTCTCCCCCTCCACCCAGCGGCTCTCCGCTATGTTCACCTTGTCGGGGGAGACCTCCACGTAGTACCTGAGGGGATAGGAGTTCTCCGGGGGGGCCTGCCACCTAAGGACGGGAGTGCAGTCCCCCACGTTCTCCCCCGCGGCCGGGGAGAGGGGAGAGGGCCTGGCCGGGGGAAGGGTGTCCACCCTAAAGGTCCTGACCTCGGACCAGGAAGAGCTCACCCCGGACCTCCAGGCCCTGACCCTCCAGCGGTAGAGGTTGTCGGGGAGAGGGGTGGTGGGCGTGTAGGAGTTCTCAACCACGCTCACCTGGACCTCGGGACCCGAGAACCCCGGATCGTTGTCCACCTGCAGCTCGAAGTTGTCCGCGGGCTGGAGGTTCTCCCAGGTGAGGGTCGGGGTGCTGTCGCTGGTGTTCAGGGCATTCTCGGGAAGGAGGGGGAGGGGAGCCGGCACGGGGGCCCCTGAGGTGAAGGTGCCACCCTCCAGCACCCCCCATTCCCCGGGGGCGGGGAGGAGGTGGAACCAAGAGTCCAGCGGGGCCCAGAGGGCGGGAGAGGCGGCCGCGGAGCTCCTGGCCTCCAGCATCCACCATCCCACCTCCACCGTTCCCAACCCTCCCGACCAGCCCTCAAGGAGGGACCAGGAGGCCGGAGCCAGATTCCCCGCCCAGCCCTCCAGCAGGTGCCAGGAAGAAGGGGAAGAGAGGGTTCCCGTCCAGCTCTCCAAGGTAGCCCACAGGGCTCGGGAAGCCGCAGAAACCGTCAGGGCCTCCAGCTCCCTCCACCCCGGCGGGCTTCCCGCGGTCCACGTCCAAGCTTCCAGGGATCTCCATCCCGCGGTACGGAAGAATCGGTTCTCGGACCAGGGACCGGCATTCCCCACCGCGTCCAGGGCCCTCACCCTCCAGAGGAACTCCCCCGCTCCCAGGCTGAGGGTGTGCTGGTTCTCCGTCACGAAGTTCTCGCAGAGAAGGGAGGGACCGGAGTAGACTTGGATCCAGTAGCCCGCCACGCCGGAGCCCCCGTCCGTGGCCGAGTACCACCTGAGCGTCACGCTCCCCTCCTGCACGCAGGAGCCGTTCTCCGGGTAGAGGAGCTGTACCTGGGAGGGCGCCACGTTGTCCACCCTGAACCACTGGCTCTGGCAGTTCTCACCGAGGTTGCCCGCATTGTCCCTCGCGCAGACCCTCCAGTAGAACACCTTCCCCTCCATCCCCAGGGCCTCCAGAAGCTCGGGGGCCATCCAGCTGTTCTCTTGAACCCAGGCTGACTCGTAAACGTTGTATAGCTCTGAATCAAAGGAGGAGCTCTCGCAGACCCAGACCCTGTACAGGACCGGAAGGGAGTTCTCCTGCACGGCCTGCCAGCTCAGGGTGGGGGTGATGGGGGCCCAGGCACCTCCAATTGGGGACTGCGGGACGGGCACAGATGGGCGGACGGTGTCCACCCTGAAGCTCCAGATCTGGCTCCAAGTGAGGCTGAGGTTGCCGGCGTTGTCCTTTGACCTCACCCTCCAGTAGTAGACCCCGTCGGGAAGGGCGTTCTCCGGCGGGAGCTGGAGCTGGTTCTCCCCAACCCAGCCGAAGCTGAACAGGTAGGGCTCGCTCAGGGTGGGCTCGTTGTCTATCTGGATCCAGTAGGTGACGGGAAGGGAGTTCTCGGGAACGGAGCACCAGCGGAAGAGCGGGGTGTTGTCGTTTATGTTCTCCCCGTTGGCCGGCCAGAGGAGGTTGGGTGCGGTAGGTCTCAAGGTGTCGACCCTGAACCTCCAGACTTGGGACCAGGCTGAGCTGACCCCAGTCCTCCACTGTCTCACTCTCCAGCAGTAGAGGTTGTCGGGCAGGCCCGAGGTCGGGGTGTAGGAGGTCGAGGTGACCGTGACCCAGATCTCTGGTGAGCTGAAGTCCACATCGTTGTCCACCTGGAGCTCGAAGTTGTCGGCGGGCTGGAGGTTCTCCCAGGAGAAGGTCGGGGTGTTGTCGTTGGTGTTCTCTCCCTCTCCGGGCGAGAGAAGGCGGGGGGCGGGGACGGGTGCCCGGGGGGAGGAGATCCAAGAATCACACGGTGACCAGAAGGAGGGAAGGGATGAAATCTCCGCCTGCCATCCCTCCGCCATCCTCCAGAGGGAGGAGGGAACGGCGAGGCCTACCGTCCAGCCCTCCCCCTCCCTCCAGGAGGCCAGGGCCTGGGTGGTGGAGGAGAGGGCCTCAGCCTGCCTCCAGGAGGCCGGGGAGGAGAGACCCGCCGCGTAGCCCTGCAGGGGGAACCAGAAGGAGGGGAGGGAGGAGAGGGAAACGGAATAACCCTCCAGCCCCCTCCAGCCACCCGGGGGAGCTGCGGGGGAAGCCGACCATCCCTCCAGCGGGACCCACACGTGGGGGGCCACCACCGTCCCCTCCCACCCCTCCAGGGGGGACCAGCGGGCGGGCGGAGCACCCCCTGCCTGCCAGGACTCCAGCTCCCCCCAGAGGCGAACGGTGAAGGTGTAGTTCTCCGACCACTCCCCCACCCACCCCGCCCCGTCCAGGGCCCTGACCCTCCACAGGTAGGTGCCGCTCCCCAAGCAGTTCTCAAGCGTGTGAACGTTCTCCCCCGTGAGGAGGTGGTAGAGGGGAGGGTCGGAGTCGTCGTTGTCCAGCCAGAGCTCGTAGGTCACGCCCGAAACGTCCTCCACCCCGCTCCAGGCCAGGGTGGGGGTGGGGGTCTGGACGACGGCCCCGTTCTCCGGGAGGGAGGGGAGGGGGATGGCGGGTGGAGTGTTGTCGTATCCCGCCTCCGCCTCCTTCACGGAGGGGGCCTTGTAGTTCCCCCTGTCATCCCAGACCCCGGAGGAGAACTGGTAGTGGCCCTGTTCGGGGAAGGCGAAGTAGAAGGTGTAGGGGAGGGAGGTCAGGTTGTCGTGGAAGATCCAGGGGCCCCAGCTGGAGTTGTCGGAGGAGAAGCGGTACCAGAGCTCCACGTTCTCCACGGTCCCGTCGTTGTCCTGGGCCTCCACGGTGAGGGTGAGGGGGGAAGAGGTCTGCCAGTAGGGGGAGACCACGGTGGAGATCCTGGAGGAGGGGGGAACCCTGAGGCGGAAGAGGAAGATTCCCGAGGAGTTCTCGTTGCCCGCCCCGTCCACAGCCGTTACCCTCCAGTAGTAGGGGGAGAAGTTCTCCACGAGCTTGTTCTCGGGGACATGGGAGTTCTCCGCTATTCCCTCCTCGCGGTAGAGGGGGGAGGAGAGGTCGGGGTCGTTGTCTATCTCCAGCCGGTAGCTTACCCCGCTGGGGTCCCAGACGCCGGACCAGGAGAAGAGGGGCTGGTCCACCTCCAGGTTCTCCCCGTTCTCGGGGGAGAGGGGGGAGGGGGCGGGGGGAGGAACCGTGTCCACGGTGAAGCCTCTGGCCTCCGACCAGGGGGAGGTTAGGGGACCATCCCTGGCCCTGACCTTCCAGTACCAGGTGCCGTCGGACAGGCCGGGATCGGGGACGGTGTACTCGCTGGAGGAGGGGAAGACGTTTATCTCGGGGGAGGCGAAGCTGGGGTCGTTGTCCACCAGCAGCTGGTAGGAGGTGGCCCCCTCCACGTCCGACCAGTCCAGGGTGGGGGTGTTGTCCCGGAGGAAGGAGGAGGGGGAGGGAGAGAGCAGCTGGGGGGCTCCCAGCGTCCTGGCACCACCCTCCCAGCCCTCCAGGAGGCGCCATCCCGCGCTTCCCTCCCCTCCCACCTCCCACTCCTCCAAGGGGTACCATTCCTCCGAGAGGGCGGGGGAAAGGGAGGAGAGGAGGAGGAAAAGGCTGAGGAGGAGGGAAAGGAGGGGCTCCTTCCCTCCGCTGGGGGAAGAACCTCTCTCCTTTGGGCCCTCGCAGGGAACGGTGCGCACCTCCACCCGCCAATAGAACCTCTCTCGCCCCTCCCCCTCGCCGGTTTCTCAGAGGGGTTTTGTTTCGGTTTAAATCGAAACCTTAAAAAGGTCTCCCGGGAGAGAGGCGGATGGGAAACCCGCATGAGGTCCCGCCGGAGGCTCCCGCGGGAGGTCTCGGGAAGGCATGGAAAGCCGGGGAGGCCTGGAAAGCCGGCACCTCGGCCCAGGAGAATCACCGTCAGGCTGGGAAGGGAGCTGACACCGGCGGAGGTGGAGGGGCTCCTCCGGAGGGGCTGGGAGGAGGCCATGGGGTGGCGCCGCAGGCGCCCGGACCCGGAGGCTCCCCAACCGGAGCCTGAGGAGGGAAGGGGATGAGGAAGATAGACCGGGTGATGAGGGAGATCCTCCACCAGTACCACGAGAGGGGGAGGAGGTTCTTCAACCAGAGGGAGCTGGCGGAGACCTGCGGCCTCTCCCTGGGAACGGTGAACCCCCTGGTGAGCAAGTTCGAGCTCATGGGGATGGTGGAGAGGAGGCCCCTGGGCTTCAGGCTGGTGGACCCCAGGAGGATGCTCCTCTACTGGGCGGCCACCAGGGAGATCTCGGGGGACGTGGCCTACACCACCTTCTCCGCCGATCCCCTCCCCAGGGTGGAGGAGAGGCTCTCCTCCCTGGGCCTCCTCACCGCCCACGCGGGGTACCGCAGGCTCTTCGGCTCCGTCCCGGTGGACTACTCAAGCGTCTTCGTCTACGCCCCCCCCGAGGAGGTGAGGAGGGTCTACGGGCCCCGCAGGAAGAAGCCCAACCTCTTCGTCCTGACCCCCGACGAGCACCTGATGAGGCTGGGGAGGGAGGGGGCCGTACCCCCCGTGCAGCTCTACGTGGACCTCTGGCAGCTGGGCTCCCTGGCTGGGAGGCTGCTGGAGGAGCTGGAGAGGAAGCTGGGGGAGGCCCCGGTGAGGGCGGTGGAGGAGGTGGCGAGGAGGAGGGAGGAGGCGGGACCCCCCTGAGCTCAGCGCCGGCTCCCGCGCTTAACCTTCTTAACGCCCTTCCTGGCCTTCCGGCGCCTGAGGTGGGAGAGGAGCTGCTCCGCCAGCTTCAGGTAGCCCACGGCGGCTGGGGAGCGGGGGGCCCAGAGGACCACCGGGGTTCCCCTGGTGATGCTCTCGGGGACCGCCTCGTCCTCGGGAATCTCCGCCAGGGCGGGCCATCCCAGCGTCCTCCTTATCTCGGGGAGGGGGATCTCCCACCTCCTCCCGGTCACCCTGGTGAGCACGCAACACAGCACCGGGACCTTCAGGCGCTCCGCCATCCTGAGGGTCTGGAGGGTGCCCGCTATGGCGGGAACCTGGGGCTGGCAGCAGACCAGGATGGAGTCGCAAACCCTCATGGCGGCCGTCACCTCCGGGGCGAAGCCGGGGGCGGTGTCCAGGATGATCACCTCGTACTTCCTCCTCAGGGCCTCCGTCAGGGGGGAGAAGTCCACAGCCGTGACCTCATCGGTGTAGGCCACGGAGCCCGGGAGGAGGTGTAGGCCGTAGGGGGTCTTGAGGATGGCCTCCTCGGGCCTCACCCTCCCGTACACCAGATCCTGCACCACCACGGGGGGATCCACCACCCCCAGGTACAGCCCCAGGTTGGAGGCGGTCATGTTCGTCTCCATGATCAGAACCTTCCCCCTCTTCTTCTGGGCCAGGGCCGCCCCCAGGTTGGAGACGGTGGTGGTCTTCCCCACCCCTCCCTTGGCCGAGAAGACCCCCAGCACGAAGCCCCTCTTCCTCTGGACCGTCCTCTCACCTCCTGGGGGGAGGATCCTCCAGCTTGACTTTCCTGAGGCAGCGGGGGCAGGTGGCGTAGTACCGGGAGGCCCCCCGGTAGTTCCACCTGTGACCACAGCGGATGCATCTCACTTCCATTTTCATTGGTAGTAGTAGAAACCCCTTTTAAACCCATCCTCCGGCGGTTTCAGCCACGATTCGAGCGGTGGAACCGTGTGCAAAGCCAGTCAGAGGCTGCGGGTGATGGGGAACCTGAGGGGTCCAAACCGCGAATCGGAAGGGTGAGCAAGCAAGCCGGAACCCCTCGCGGTTTTCTGGAAAAAGGAGCTTTTTTTGAACCTATCCATAGCTTTTGTCATGATAACCGAATTGCGACCTCGTCGCTGAGGGAAAATGCCTTCGGTTATTTACACCTGAACGGCAAGCCCCCTCAGGCTTTTCCCCGGCTCGCCTTCGCATTCGCAGAAGTTTATAAGTAGCAAAGAACACCTGTATACAGGTGCTAAAGTGGCAACGGTGAGGATTGACGAGGAGCACAAGCGGAAGCTCGAGCAGTACGTAGCCTCCCACCTGCTCAAGCGGGGGAAAAAGATCTCGATGCAGCGCGTTTTGGGCGCGATGGTGGATCACGCCCTAGAGTGCGAGAAATTCGCCCAAACGTTCGAGAAGCTGCCCCCCCTGGAGGAGGACCCGGCCTGGATCATGCTTCAGAACCCAAAGAACTGGGGAGTCAGGAACGCTTCCGAGAAGATCGATCAACACGTCTACGGTGAGTAGTTGTCTGTTTTCATCGATACCGGAATCTTCGTCGCGGTGAGAAACGCGGCCGATAAAAACCACCGAAGGGGAAAAGAACTGATGAGGCGCATCCTCAAGGGTGAGTTTGGCGCCGCCTACACCTCCGATTACGTAATAGACGAGGCGGTAACTACGGCCTTGACCAGAACGAAGAGGCTCGAGTTGGCGATCGACATCGGAGAGTTCATCCTGAGTTCGCCACGCATAATCAAGCTGCGGGTGTCCGAGGATGCCTTCAACGCAGCGTGGGAGCTGTTCAAGTCCCTCAAGGAAAGATTCCTGAGCTTCACTGACTGCACCTCGCTAGCGCTCATGGAGAAGAATGGGATCAAGAGGATTGCGAGTTTCGACTCCGGCTTCGATGGGTTGGTGGAGAGGATAGGTTAGCGAAAGGCGTGACTGGGCTGCTTCAAGTCCTTCCTAGCGCGGAAAAGGCGCTACTTGGCTGAGAGGAGGAGGTTGAGGACCCTGGAGGAGACCCTCTCCAGGACCCTGAGCTTGGTGTTGATCCTTGAAAGCTCCTTCCTGTACTTGGCGTCCAGCCTCCTCAGCTCCCTCCTCTGCTCCTCCCTCAGGGCCTCCAGGGCCTCCTTCCTGGAGGAGAGCCTCTCGTAGTACCCCTTGATCTCCTGGGCCAGGCGCTTCAGGGTCTCCAGCTCCCCCGTGAGCTTGGCCAGCTCCGCCCTGGTGACCGCCTGCTTCACCGCCACGTCCATCTGGCTCACGGTCTTCTCCAGGGGCTTCACCGCCTCCTCCAGGGTGCTGAGGCGGAGGGAGAGGTTGGTGACATCCCTGAACCCCCTCTGGAACTCCAGGAAGGCCGCCATCACCTTGTCCGACATTACCTCCACCTGGTCCCTCACCTGCTGGATCCTCACCATGTTCTTCCTAGCCTCGTCCGTCATGCCCAGGATGGCCTCCATCCCCTTGAACTGGGCGATGGTGGAGCGGAACTCCTTCATCTCGTTCATCAGGTTCTTGATCATGTCCTCCAGGGCCGACATCTTGGTCTTGATGCCCTCTATCTCCGCGTCCCTCCTCATGATGGCCGCCCTGAACTCCTCCGGCCTTATCCCCTCTATGGACATCAGGGCCTTCTCCGCCTTGGCCTTCAGCTCGGCGTTGTCCTTGGCCTGAGTCAGGACCATGGAGCGGATCTCCCCTATCTTCTCGCTCAGGGTGGTGAACCTGGCGTCGTAGACCTCCCTGAAGCTGGTCAGGGCGGTGACCTGGGCCTCCAGCTGATCGAGCCTCATCGCCAGGGGCTGGGCCTTCTCACCCCTCTCCTCCTTCGCCTGGGCGGGTGCCGCGGCGGGGGGGTCCTTCCTCTCCTCCTTCTTCTTCAGCTTCATCCCTCACCCCTTCTTCTTGGAGCCACCGTTTTTGCCCCCATTCTTCTTTTTCTTTTCCTCCCCTTTAGCCTTCTCCTCCGCCTCCTCCAGCTTCTCCCCCCTGGCCTCGGGGTGCACCATCTCCTCCTCCTTTTCCTCCTTCAGGGGCTTCTCCGCCTCCCCGTGCTTCACCTCCTTCTTCGCCCCCAGGATCTCCTTGTAGGCCTCCACGATCTCAGGCGGCCTCTTCATCATGGCCAGCTGCCTCTCCCTCTCCCTTATGGCCGCCATCTGGGTCCTCCTGATCTCCTCCTCGGGCACCAGCTCTATCACCCTCTTTATCCCCTTCAGCTTGTGCTTGGCGCAGACCTCGTCCACCCTGGGCTCCAGGGAGTCCAGGTAGGCGTTGACCATGTCGAAGGAGGCCTCCTCCAGCTTGCGCTGGGCCAGGCCCAGCTCGATGCGCAGGTCGAAGACGTCCACCCCCTTCTCCTCCAGCTTCTTCAGCTTGAACTTGATGTTCTCGATCCTGTCGTCGGCGGCGTAGTACTTGTCCAGCTCCTCCGGGGAGAGCCTGAAGGGAGAGTGCAGGATGGGCCTGAAGTTGACGTAGTACGGCCTTCCGCGGTTGTAGTCCGGGTTCACCACCATCCCGAACCCTATGGGGGCCCGGGAGACGGACCTGACGTGCTCCTCCCCGTACTTGGCCGCTATGCGCTGCAGCTCGCTCTCCTCCCTGGTCCAGAACTGAATCTGGGTGCGGCAGTTGGTCTTGATGGTCTCGGAGAAGTCGGCGATGGTCTGAGAGACCAGCATCACCCCGATACCCCACTTCCTGAACTCCCTGACCGCCCTCTCCAGCTGGAGCTCCCCCGCCCCGCTTCCCCCGTACTTCGGGAGCAGCCTGTGCACCTCGTCGAAGATCAGGAGCACCTTCAGCTCGGGGTGCTCTCTGGGCTGGGACTCGAAGATGGACTGAATCACGTTGGTGACGAAGACGTCCATGTCCCCCGGCTTCAGCCTCTCTATCACGAACACCGTGATCTTGCCCCTGGCCTCCTCCCCCAGCAGCTCCTTCATGTCGATCTTCTGCCTGGGGTTGGTGATCAGCTTCACCACCCCCGGGAAGCTCCTGGCGTCGGCCTCCGTCAGCCCGAACCTGGGGTAGTGGGAGAGCATCCTCTCGTCCGTGCACTTCCTCAGGAAGCCCGTCCACTGGGCGGTGGGGTCGAAGACTATCACGTTCTTGCCCTGCTTGAGCGCCTCCTCCGCTATCACCATGGAGGAGATGGTCTTGCCCCCTCCCGTGGCCCCCGCCGTGATGACGTGCATCCGGAGGTCGTTGAGCTTCAGGTAGGCGTCGCGCTTGGCCTCCGCCAGGGTGCCCAGCTTGATGCTGTCCGGGCCGGGCTGGGGGAGCTCGTTCAGGAAGAGGGTGGCCTCGAACCTGCGCTTGGCCCCCCTCCTCCTCTTCACGTACCTGTAGGAGAACCTTCCCGCCACCCCCATCCCCACCAGGCAGAGCAGGAGGAGGGCCAGCATCCAGAGGGGCAGGCCCAGCACCTTCAGCTCCCTGGGCGGCCTCCTCACCTGCATGAACTCCTGATCCGGCGTCAGGCTGAACTCCTTACCCGCCCAGAGGTAGGTCCCTCCCGTCCTCACCAGGTAGTCCCCCTCCGGGAGGTTCTCGGGCACCCTCAGCTCGAAGGTGTGGAGCCTAGTCTCCCCGGCCTCCAGGGTGAGGTTCTCCGCCGCCTCCGCTATGACCTCCCCCGCCGCGGTGACCAGCTGGACGGAGACCAGGGAGGAGATGGTGGTGTTGCCCACGTTCTTCACCTCCACCCCCACCCTCACCACCCTCCCCGGGGCGATACTCGGGGGAACCATCTTGAGCTCCGCCCTCAGGTACTTCCTCACCTCGACGGTGTCCGTGGCGCTCACGGAGATCACGTTCCCATTCAGCCTGTAGTCCGCCCTGGCCTTCACCAGGTAGTAGCCCTCCTCCGCCGTGTCGGGGACCTGCAGGGACGCATCCACCGTCACCGTCTCCCCGGCCTCCACCAGCTTGGACTGCCCCGTGGCGTCGGGGAGGAGGGTGACCCCGGCGGAGGTGAGGAGCTCCAGGAAGAGCTGGGTCTCCGAGGCCATCTCCCCCATGTTGACCAGCGTGACCTTCACCGGAAGCATCCCTCCGGGGGAGACCGTCCTCACCATGGGGGTGACCTTCAGGTCGAAGAGGCCCCTGGAGCTGGGGAGGACCCTTATGGTCACGGGAACGCTCTTCTCCGTGGCCGTGTCCTTGATCACCACCTCCCCGGTGTAGGTCCTGGGCGTGGTCTTCCTGGGTATCTTCACCGAGACCTTGATCCTCCCCGTCTCCCCGGGGTTCAGGGAGAGGAGGGTGGGGCTGAAGGCCAGGAAGTCCTCGTCCTTGACCTCCCCCGCGGCCGAGGGCCTGAGGTCCAGGGGGATGAAGGCGTTGTTCTTCACCGTGAGGTAGACGTCGGCCGTCCCCTCCTGGTAGAGCTCCAGGGAGAGGGACTCGGGATCCACCGTGATGGGCTCCCTGGGGGCCACGTTCTCCACCATGAGCTGGAAGGCCTTCTCCATCAGGGACTGGAGCCTGTAGGCGGACTCGTTCTCCTGCTGCCTGAGGTTCTCTATCCCCTGCCACACCGTCTGGAAGCCCGACCAGAGGGCGTTCACCATGTTCTCCATCAGGCCCACCGAGGTGCCCTGGAGGGCTATCAGGTTGTCCAGGATCTGGCTCATGGTCTGGAGCGGGCTGAGCAGGGTGTTCTCCAGCGTCTTCATGTTCTCCTGCGTGACCAGGCTGGAGACGATGGAGGCCATGTTGTCCACCACGCTCTTCAGGTTCTCGGCCGCGCTGGACATGGTCCCCGAGGCCTGGGTGAGGGTGCTGGTGGCCTGCTCCATCTGGGAGATGGTGTTCTCCAGCCTGAGCACCTGGGTGGCGAAGGGATCGTACTCCGCCAGCACGTAGGCGGCGGTGGAGGAGCGCAGGTTGTCCTCCGCCGTGATGGTGTAGTGGGTGATGTCTATGGTTCCTCCCAGGTTGATCCAGGTCCCGCTCCTCACCCTGGTCCAGAAGTCCCACTCCTCCGCCCTGTAGACCCTCAGGTACCAGATATCCCCCACCTGGCTCAGGTAGGAGGAGAAGTCGAAGGTGACGGTCAGCCTGGAGAAGTTGTCCGTGAAGACCGGGTGGAGCAGGACCACCACGGAGCGGTGAGTGGCCCTGGTCCCGTCCACGCTGGTGAAGGCGGAGGGCGGGGTGTCGGCTCTCACCAGGTTCTCCAGGTTGTCGTAGGGCTGGAGCTGGTCCAGGTTGAGGTTCTCGTACCTCAGGGTGGCCCCCACTCCAGTGAACCTCACCTCCAGGTCGAAGCGCCCGGCAAACACCTGCTTGCTGTACCTCCCGTTCTCATCCGTGCTCACCTCGAAGGCCTTCTCCCCCGTCCCCACCTCGTAGAAGGTGAAGGTGGTGGGTATGGGGGTTCCCTCCAGGCTCCTCACCTCTCCCCTCAGGTTGATGGGCCTTCCCGCCAGGACCTCCCTGGAGTTCTCACCCCTCAGCCCCTCCGCGTCCACCCCGCTCACCCTCACCTCGTAGAGGCCGCGCTTCGGGAAGGTGTAGGTGAAGGAGTAGTCGCCGTTGTCCAGGGTCTGGACGCTCTTCACGAGCTGCCCCGAGACGTAGACCTGCAGGTTGATGCGGGAGGCCGGAGTGAGGTCGGGGAGGGAGAGGGCCCTCCCGCTGAAGCCGAAGGGAACGCCCTCGGGGGCCACCTCCCCCTGCGGGATCAGGGAGATCCAGAGGGTCCCCACGGTGAGGGTGGTGGAGTTCTCCGCCTCCAGCCCCCTGCGGTCCGTCACCCTCACCCTCACGTTCTCCTTCCCTATGTTGTCGGGGGCGGTGAGGGTGAGGGAGTAGCTCCCGGTGGAGGAGGTGGGCAGGACGAACTCCTGCCCCGCGAAGGTGAGGATCACGTTCTCGTTCTCCACGGGCGTATCCTCCGGGAGGAGGGTGAGGGTGCCGCTCACCGTCACGTTCTCCCCCGGGTTCACCACCCTGTCGCTCAGGAGGACGGGGAGGCTGAGGGCCTTCACCTGGTAGGGGGCGGGCTGGTTGTACACGTACCCGCTTATCCCGTTGGCGGTGAGGATGGAGACGTCCAGGTAGCGGACGTAGGTTTCCAGGGAGGAGGGGGCGGTGTAGGAGGCGTAGGTCCTCCAGTAGCCGCTGGTGACGTGGGTCAGACCGGGCGGGCTGGGGGTGGCCCCGTCCACCTTCACGGTGGCGCTCCCCATGGTCACAGGGAAGACCTCCGAGCCGTTGTTCTCCAGGATCCTCACGGCCAAGTAGAAGTTCTCCCCCGGGTTGAGCACGCCGTCGAACTGGCCGTGGGAGTCCAGGGTGCCGAACCACTCGAAGGTCACCACCCTCTGCTCGAAGTAGCCCGTGTTCTCCCCCACGATTCCCTCCGGGTTCTGCAGGCGGACCTGCACGGTGTGCTTGGAGGGGGCGGGGGCATCCTTGGTGTACAGGTAGGAGTAGCGCCCGTTCTCGTCGGTGTAGGCGGTGGTCTCCGGGAAGCCGTCCACCTTTATCTCCACCGCCGTGCTCCTCACGGGGACGTTGTCGGGGAGGAGGACGGCCTCACCGCTCATGGTGAAGTTCTGGGTGAGGGTGACGATGTTGTCGTCGAAGGTGAGGGAGAGCCTCACGGTCTTCACGTAAAGCTCCTTGACGTTCTCGCTCCAGAAGACCCCCACGGTGGTGCTGGCCTTCCCGTAGTAGGTCCCTATCTTGGAGGGGCTGGTGAAGGTGATGGAGTAGTTGCCGTTGGCGTCCGTGTAGTTCTCCGCCCCTCCCGACCAGCTCCCGCTCTCGTCGAAGAGGGAGAAGCTCACCTTGCTGAACTGGACGGGCTCGTTACCCGGCTGGAGCACCGCCCTCCCGCTCACCCTGTTCACCTGGCCCGGGTTCACCACCCCGTCGTCGTAGGCCATGGAGATGTCTATCCTTCTGACGGTGAGGAGGGTGAAGTTCTCCCCCGTTATCCCCTCCGGGCCCGTGATCCTCACCCTGTATTCGTAGGTCCCTATCTCCTCCGGGGCCGTCACGTCGAAGCGGTAGGAGCCCCAGAGGTCGGTGTTGTCCGTCCTGATGAGGACGTTGTCCAGGAAGAGGTCGATGGGGTTGAGCGTCACCGGGGAGCCCTCGGGCTGAAGCCTCACCGTGCCGGAGATCCTGAGGGCCTCTCCCGGGTTGGCCTCGCTCCTCGGGTTCCCGGCGGTGTCCGTGAGGGAGAGGGAGACGGAGAGGGTCTTGACGGTGAAGCTGGTCCGGTTCTCGCCCGTGATGCCCTCCGAGTTCACCGCCCTCACCCTCAGCTGGTGCGGGCCCAGGGAGGAGGGTGCCGTGACCGCCACGCTGTAGTCCCCGCTCTGGTTCGTTCCGCCCTCGCCCGCGATCTGGTCGTCGATGTAGACGCTCGCCGTGGCGGAGGTCTCGGGCACGTTCTCCCAGACCCTCCTCACCCTTCCCAAGACGGTGAGGGACTGGCCCGGGTTGACCACGTAGTCGTTCAGGGAGACCGTGAGGGTGAGGGTCTCCACCTTGAAGGTCAGCTCGTTCTCCTCCCTGGTCCCCTGGTTGTCCGTGAGGGAGACCCTGACGGTGTGCAGGCCCAGCACCGTGCTGGAGAGGATGAGGGAGTACTCCCCGTTCTCATCCGTGACCAGGTTCTCCAGCGGGGACCCGTCCAGGCTGACCTCCACGTTCTCCCCCACCACCGGGGAGTTCCCGGGCTGCCAGCTCGCCCTTCCGTGGGCGGTGAGGCTCTCCCCCGGGTTGACCGCGTTGTCCGACAGGAACAGAGTGAGCACTAGGTCCTCGATCCTCAGGGCGAAGGCCCCGCTCCAGTCCCCCGCGTTCCCGGCCCTGTCCACCGCCCTCACCCTCCAGTACCAGAGGCCCACGGGCAGGGAGTTCTCCGCCGGGAGGGTGAAGCCGTTCTCCCTCAGGTTGTCGAAGGTCCTGGGGGAGGAGAAGGCCGGGCTGGTGTCCAGCTGCAGGACGAAGTGGTCCACCCCGCTCACCTGCTCGGCCTGGGAGGTGTTGTCGGGGACGTTCTCCCAGCCGAAGGAGGGGGTGTTGTCGGAGGTGACCTTCCCGTTTTCCGGCGAATGCAGGGCCGGGGTGAGGGGCTTCACCCTGTCCACCACCAGCTCGTACACCTGCGACCAGTCACCGGGCTGGTCTGGGGCGGCCCTGTCGTAGGCCCTCACCCTCCACCAGTACCTCCCGTCGTACGGGTAGAACACCGTCACGGTGGAGGAGGTCAGGTGGGAGGGGTTGGAGGAGAAGTACTCGCTGGGCAGGAGGGAGGTGAAGGAGGGATTGAGGGAGACCTGGATCTCGTAGTGATCTATCCCGGAGGCGTCCCTCACGTTCTCCCAAACGTGATCCACCACCACGTAGTCCCCCGCCACGTGGTTCTCGGCCGCGTTGTTGTCGGGCAGGTAGAGGGCGGGGCCGTAGGGCCTGGTGAGGTCCACCACGAAGTTCCAGACCGTGCAGGAGGTCCAGGGGGAAACGTTGCCCGCGTTGTCCCAGGCCCTGACCCTGAAGTAGAAGTTGTCCTCCCTGAAGCCCGCGGAGGGATAGCCCGGATCTCCCGTGGACCAGACGTTGTCCACCGTGGTCCCGGTGTAGTCCACGGAGCTGAAGTCGGGATCGTTGTCCACCTGAACCTCGTAATGGGAGAGGCCCGCCACCTCTCCGGTGGGGGAGCCGGAGCGGTCCTCCACCGGGTTCCAGCTGAGCGGGATGAACTTGTCCCCCACGATCCCGCCGTGGAGCGGGGAGTTCTCGGGGAGGTCGGGCGGGACGGTGTCCACCAGAAACACCCTTACCTCGGAGAACTCCCCGGCCTTCCTGTTCCCTCCTATCAGGCCGTCCCAGGCCCTCACCCTCCAGTAGTAGAGCTCATCCCCAAGGCCGAGGGGCTGGTAGGAGTTCTCCAGCACATTCTCCAGGACCTCCGGGGAGGAGAAGTCGGGATCGTTGTCCACCCAGAGCTCGTAGCTCACCCCCGTCACGTCGTAGACCTGGGTCCAGCGGAACACCGGGCGGTTGTCCTTCGTCACCAGCCCGTTCTCGGGGGAGAGGAGGGAGGGGGCGGGCGGGGGATTGACGTCCACCACGAAGGTGAAGGGTGCCTCGAAGTCGCTGGCGTTGTTGGCCCGGTCCCAGGCCCTCACCTTCCACCAGTACCTGTTGTCCGGAAGCTCTAGGCTCCTGCTGGAGGAGGTTAGGTTCTCCCTGAGCACCAGCTGGCTGAAGGCGTTGTCCGTGGCCACCCAGAGCTCGTAGCAGGCCAGGCCCGCCACGTCCCCCGAGGGGGACCTGGACCTGTCCACCACATCTCCCCAGGCGAGGGTCACCTGGTTGTCGTTCAGGACGGCGTTGTTGTCCGGGTAGGCCTTGGAGGGCACCTCGGGGGGCAGGGTGTCCAGCAGCACGTCCCACACCGATGACCAGTCCGACTCGTTGCCCGCGTTGTCCTTGACCTTCACCCTCCAGTAGTACCTCTCGTCCTGGGGGGCCCCTCCGGCGTAGAAGATGAAGGTCCTCTCCGAGAGATCGACGGTGGCGCTCTTGAAGTAGGGGGAGGTCTCGGAGAAGACCGTGCTGTTGTCCACCTGGATGGTGTAGGCCCCCGTGCTTGGGATGCCGTACTGATCCCATCCGTCCTGCCAGTCGAACCTTATGGTGTAGTTGTTGGTGACGGCACCGTTGATCGGGGAGACGAGTGCGGACGGGCTGGGCTTGGTGAGGTCCACGATGAGGGTCCAGGGGGCCTCGTTCTCGCTCACGTTTCCCGCCCAGTCCCAGGCCCTCACCCACCACCTCCACTCCCCCTCCGGAACCGTCAGGGTGCGGGAGGTTCCGGTCACGTTCTCGGAGATCCTGTATCCGGTGGCCACGTTCTCCAGCGTGACCTCGTACCATCTCACCCCGGCGTTCTCGCCGGTGGGGGAGGAGGAGGTGTCCTGCACCTCCTGCCAGTACAGGGTCACGGTGTTCTCCTTGGTCACCACCCTCTGCGGGGGATCGTCCACCCCCGTGTCGGGTGAGACATCCACCTTCGGAGGGGCGGGCGGGGCCACCGTGTCTATCAGGAGGGTTCCGGTGGGGCTGAAGCCGCTAGCATTGCCCGCCCAGTCCCAGGCCCTCACCCTCCAGGAGTAGTTCTCGTCCGGAAGGAAGGAGGGCTGGAAGCTGGTGGTGCTCACGTTCTCCAGCACCTCCGGGGAGGAGAAGTCGGGATCGTTGTCCACCCAGAGCTCGTAGCACCTCACCCCCGAGTTCTCCCCCGTGGGGGACCAGGAGCGATCCACCACGGCCGACCAGCTGAAGACGGGCCTGTTGTCCCTGATCTTGGCCCCGTCGGAGGGGGAGGACGGGATCGGGACGTCAGGTGGCCTGGTGTCCACCAGCAGGCTCCTGACCTCCGAGGTGCTGAAGTTCCCGGCGTTGTCCCAGACCCTCACCCTCCAGAACCAGTTCTCGTCGGGGAGCTCCACCTGCCTGAGGTTCTCGGTGAGGTTCTCCTGCAGGAAGGGAGAGGTGAAGGTAGAGTCGTTGTCGATCCAGAGCTCGTAGCACCTCACCCCTGCCACCTCGCCCGTGGGGGAGTTGGAGAGGTCCTGCACGTAGCTCCAGGAGAAGGTCTGCACGTTCTCCCTGGTCACCAGCCCGTTGACGGGGGTTCCCAGGGTGGTGACCTGGGGGGCCACGGTGTCCAGCAGGAAGGAATAGGTCACGGAGTTCTCCCCCGTGTTGCCCGCCCTGTCCGTGGCCCTCACCCTCCAGTAGTACCTTTCGTCCGTGAGGGTGACGGTCCTGGAGCTGGTGGTGACCAGGTAGGAAGAGGAGGAGCTGAAGTCCTCGTCGTTGTCCACGAAGAGGGTGTAGGAGGCTATCCCCGAGAGGTCCTCCGGAACGCTCCAGGTGAAGGTCACCTGGGACTCCCTCCTCATCCCGTTGTTCTCCGGGAGTAGCGGGACGGGCGGGGGAGGCGGGGTGGTGTCCACGATGAAGCTCCAGGTCTGGGACCAGGGTCCGGCGTTGCCCGCGTCGTCCCAGGCCCTCACCCTGTAGAACCAGTTCTCATCCGTGAAGCCCAGGGAGGGGTAGTTCTCGTCCGACCCGGCGGCGAAGACGTTGTCCGGGGTGAACTGGGTGAGGAGGAGGGAGCCGAAGTCGGGATCGTTGTCGATCTGGAGCTCGTACCACCTGAGCCCTGAGACCTCCCCCGTGGGGGAGCGGGAGAGATCCACCACGCCCGCCCAGGTCAGGGTGGGGTTCTTCTGCTTGGTGATGGTCCCATCGGAGGGGGAGGCAGAGGGAGCCGGGGGAGGAACGGTGTCCACCATCAGGGAGAAGGGAGAGGACCAGCTCCCCACGTGGCCCAGCACGTCGTAGGCCCTCACCCTCCAGGAGTAGTTCTCGTCCGGGAACTCCACCGAGACCTCCCACACGTTCTCCAGGACGTTCTCCCTGACCTCGGGGGAGGAGAAGTCGGGATCGTTGTCCACCCACACCTCGTACTTCCAGACCCCCGCCAGATCGTAGGGCGTAGTCCAGCTCAGGACGGGGGTGTTGTCCTTGGTGCTGGAGCCGCTGGGCGGGGAGAGGAGGACGGGTGCCTCGGGCGGGGTGGTGTCCACGATGAAGCTCCAGGTCTGGGACCAGGGTCCGGAGTTGCCCGCCCAGTCCCAGGCCCTGACCTTCCAGAAGTAGTTCTCGTCCGGGAGCACGACCTGGAGAGAGTTCTCGGGATGGTTCACGTTCTCCCTGACCTCGGGGGAGGAGAAGTCGGGATCGTTGTCCACCCACACCTCGTACTTCCAGACCCCCGCGTTCTCACCGGTGGGGGAGTAGGAATTGTCGGTGGAGAGGGACCAGGTGAAGGTGAGGGTGGTGTTCTCGGTGATGTGGCCGTCGGGGGGCGAGGAGAGGGAGGGGGCGGAGGGAGGACAGGTGTCCCTGAGGAAGGAAGTGGGAGTGGACCACTCTCCCGGGTTCCCGGCCCGGTCTATCGCCCTGACCCTCCAGAAGTAGTTCTCGTCCGAGGAGATCTGCAGGTAGAGGTAGGAGGCGGAGGGCCACTCCTCGTACTCGGGCGATCCGAAGTCCGGATCGTTGTCCACCTGGATGTGGTAGTGGTCCACGCCCGAGTAGTCGTCGGTGGCGTCGGTCCAGTCGAAGTAGATCAGGGTGGCGTTGGTCTTGGTTCCCACGGGCTCCAGCGGGAAGGGCGTGGAAGGTCCGGCGGTGTCTATGATGAAGGTCCAGGGGGCCTGGTTCTCGCTCACGTTTCCCGCCCAGTCCCAGGCCCTCACGATCCACCGGTAGATGCCCGGGCTGAGCGTGACGTTCTTGGTGGTGGAGGTGAGGGAGTTGTCGTAATGGGCGTAGGGCGGGATGAAATCGTTGTCCACGATGAGCTCGTAGTGGGCCACTCCCGCGTTCTCACCGGTGGGGGAGCGGGAGGAATCGGAGGAGGGGCTCCAGTTGAGGGTCACGGTGAGGTTGGTGGTGATGAAGCCGTCGGAGGGGCCCACCTTCAGGGGAACGGTGGGCGGGAGGGTGTCGATGAGGAGGCTGAACACGGAGGAGAAGGGGGAGGGGAAGCCCAGGTACCAGCCCCTCACCCTCCAGAAGTAGTTCTCGTCCGGGAGCTGGAGGCTCGGGGTGTAGAAGTTTTCAACGGTGTTCTCCCTCAGCAGCCTTCCCCCGGAGTTGTCGAAGTTCGGGGTGTTGTCTATCCAGATCTCCCAGCTGTCCGCCCTCCAACCCACGTAGGCACCGTTCTCCCAGAGGTTGGTGTTGTCCCAACGGAAGGTGGGCCGGTTCTCGTTGGTCTTGGCACCGTTGGCGGGGCTCAGGAGGAGGGGAGCGGGACCCACCGCCCCGGCGGTCCCGGTCCAGCGCTCCAGCGGGGCCCAGCCCAGGGGTGAGGCCGTCACCCCGGCCTGCCAGCCCTCCGCGTACCTCCACCCGGCTGGGGCGGCGAGGCCGGCCTGCCAGGAGTCCAGGCTCCTCCACCTGCAGATCATGAGGAAGCGGACCTCCGACCAGGGACCCTCGTTACCCGCGTTGTCCCTGGCCCTAACCCTCCAGTAGTAGTGGTCCACGGCCGGGAGGGTGTGCACGAGGAGGTTCTCGGTGGTCTGGAGGTTCTCGGCGTTCTGGAAGCTCGGATCCCTCCCCACCTGCAGCGTGTAGACCACGGGCAGGGAGTTCTCCTCCACCCTCTCCCACTCGAAGGTGACGGTCAGGTTCTCCGTCGCCCAAGCGTTCTCGGGCCTGCTCAGCTGGACCGCCGCGGGCGGGAGGGTGTCCACTCTGAAGCTCCAGGTGGAGGAGTTCTCCCCCACGTTGCCCACGTTGTCGCGGGCGCAGGCCCTCCAGTAGTAGACCCCGTCCGGGAGGGCCGGGACCTCCCACCAGTTCTCGTATATCCAGCCCCTCTCCCCCACCACGTTGGTGAAGTTGTTGTCCGTGGCCACCCAGACGTAGAACATCACGGGCCTCGAAACGTCCCAGACGTTCTCCCAGCCCAAGAGGGGCGTGTTGTCCCTGGTGTTCTCCCCGTTCAGGGGGGAGTAGAGCCTCGGGGCGGCCGGGGGCTGGGTCTCCACCCTGAACCACCTCCCGGGCGTCTCAAAGACGTTCCCGGCGTTGTCGCTGGCCAGGACCCTCCACTCGTAGTCGTTGTCGGGCAGGGGCGGGGCGACCACCCAGTTGTCGGGCAGGATCCAGCCGGAGTCCCTGTAGTTCTCCGTCACCCCCAGCCTGTTGATGAGCACCCTGTACCTGACGGGCAGGGAGTTGTCCACGGCCGGGTTCCAGTCCAGGTTGGGCTGGCTACTCACGTTACTCCCGTTTTCCGGCCAGATCAGGAAGACGTTCTCCGGCGGGAGGGTGTCCACCCTGAACCTCCTGGTGGGGGAGTTGTCCCCAATGTTACCGGCGTTGTCCCGGGCGCAGACCCTCCAGTAGTACACCCCGTCCGGGAGGGCCGGGACCTCCCAGGAGTTCTCCGAGAGCCAAGGACTCTCCAGCGGGTTGGTGAAGGCCTCATCCGTCGCCACCCAGACCCTGTAGGTGATGGGGGGAGACTTCTCCACCCCTCCGGTGATGTCGGTGGTGACGGCCGTCCACCTGAGGAGCGGGGTGTTGTCGTTCAGGTTCTCCCCCTCCACCGGGGAGAGCGGCTGGGGGACGGAGGGCTTCCTGGTGTCCACCCTGAACCAGCTGTCCCCGCTGAAGCTCCCGGCGTTCCCCGCGTCGTCCCTGGCCTGGACGCACCAGTAGTACTCGTCGTCCGGGAGCTCGCCCGGATACTCGTAGTTCTCGCCGTAGACCCAGGGACCGAGGTGTATGACGTCCCCGAGGATGTTCTTCACCGCCACCCTGTAGGTCAGGGGGAGGGAGTTCTCGGGCGGGGCGATCCACCGGAAGTTGGGGGAGTTGTCGTTCACCTTGACCTGCACGGGCCAGACCGGGGTGGGCGGGGAGGGCGGGAGGGTGTCCACCCTGAACCTGAAGGTGGCGGAGTTCTCGCTGTAGTTCAGGAACTGATCCCTGGCCTGGACCCTCCAGTAGTAGAGGTTGTCCGGGAGGGCTGGGGTGGTCCAGCTGTTCTCCAGGATCCAGCCGCTCTCCGCCACCACGTTCCTGAACTCGTTGTCCGTGGCCACCCAGACCTTGTACCAGACGGTGGTTAGGTCCAGGGAGTTCTCCCAGCGGAGGGTGGGGGTGGTGTTGTTGAGGTTGTCCAGGTCGGGCGGGGAGAGGGGGACGGGCGGGGTCGGGACGGAGGTGTCCACCACCATCCTCCTCACCTCAGACCAGGGACCCACGTTTCCGGCGTTGTCCCTGGCCCTCACCCTCCAGTACCAGACCCCGTCCGGGATGGGCGGGCTCTCCCAGCGGTTCTCCGGGATCCAGCCCGACCCGTAGTTCTCGTGCGGGAACTCCGCACTGTCGGAGATGGAGACGTAGTAGGTGAGGGGCGGGGAGTCCTCCTCGGCACCCGTCACCTCCTTCTCCACGGGATACCACTCGAAGTACACGGTGTTGTCGTTGGTCTCGAGGTTGTTCTCCGGAAGGTACAGTATGGGGGCGGCGGGCGGGTCGATGTCCACCACCAGCCTCCTCACCTCCGACCAGGGACCCACGTTTCCGGCGTTGTCCCTGGCCCTCACCCTCCAGTACCAGTGGCCGTCCGCGAGGGTTACCGTCCAGCCAGAGTTCTCGATCCAGCCAGAGTTTTCGTTCTCGTACGGGAAGGCGGGGTTGTCGCTGACGGCCGCGTAGTAGGTCAGGGGGAGGGAGTTCTCGGGCGGGGCGAACCAGGAGAGGGTGACGGTGGTCTGGTTGGTCTTGTAATCATCGGACGGGGAGTCGAGCGGCGGGGAGGCGGGGGGCAGGGTGTCCACCCTGAAGTACCACTCCTCGCTGCTCGGGCTGGACCAGCCCGCGCTGTCCTTGGCGTAGACCTTCCAGTAGTACTGGCCGTCGGGCAGCACCGTTCTGACCTCCCACCGCGTGTTCTCCCCGGTGCCGTAGTCGTACAGCGTCGCGTTCTCCACCTGGGTGTTCGTGCTCACGTCGTAGACGAAGACGAAGTAGGCCACGGGATAGGAGTTCTCCTCCACGGGCTCCCAGTCCAGCGGCGGCGTGGGATCGTTCAGGTTCTCCCAGTTGCGCGGGGAGACCAGGACGGGCGGGGCGGGCGGGGTGACATCCACGGAGACCCTCCAGACGGCCGACCACTCCGACCAGGCCCCGGTCCGGGACATCCTCACCCTCCAGTAGTAGGTTCCGGTCCCCGGCAGGTCGTAGGTGAGGGACTTGGTGCTGAGGATGTTGTCCGCGACGAGAGGCGGGGAGAAGGTGTCCTCGTTATCGATCTGGATGTGGTAGGAGTCCGCCGGCTGGAGGTTGTCCCAGGTGAAGGTGACCGTGACCCCCGCGTACCCTGACCTGTCGGGCGGGGAGATCAAAACGGGCGGCGGGACGGGGGCCCCCACGGTCCCCGACCACCCCTCCAGCGTGCCCCAGAAGACCACGGTGGAGGCCGTTCCCGACCAGCCCTCCAGGGAGAGCCAGGAGGCCGGGGCGGGCACCCCGACCGTCCACCCCTCCAGCGTGCCCCAGGAGGCCGGGGCGGGCACCCCGACCGTCCACCCCTCCAGCGTGCCCCAGGAGGCCGGGAAGGCCAAGGTCATGCTCCACCCCTCCAGCGTGTTCCAGGAGACCACGGTGGAGGCCGCTCCCGTCCAGCCCTCCAGCTCCAGCCAGCCCAGGGGGACGTTCTGCGTGGAGGAGGTCCAGGTCTCCAGGGAGAGCCAGCGTCCCACGTGGAAGGGCCGGTTCTCGGACCAGTCCCCCGCATGCCCCACCGCATCCACCGCCCTCACCCTCCAGTAGTACCTCCCGTAGGCCGGGAGGGTCAGGAGGCAGGAGTTGTCGGGGACGGTGGTCTCCAGGAGGGGGGAGGAGAAGGAGCGGTCCCCGGCCACCTGGATGACATAGTAGGCCACCCCGGAGCTCCAGGGGTCGTTCGGGTTGTCGTAGTCGTCGTAGGCCCTGGCCCACTCGAACCTCACAGTGAGGTTCTCGGCACAGGCCTCGGGGGAGGGGGAGGAGGGCGAGGGGACGGAGGGAGGCTTCACGTCCAGCCTGAAGCTCCTCACCTCCGACCACTGGCCCTCGTTCCCGTTCTCCCCGTTCGGACCCAGGGCGTTGTCCCTGGCCTTCACCCTCCAGTAGTACCGGTACTCGGTGACCAGCGGCGGGGTGACCGCCCAGTTGTCCCCGTAGATCCAGCCGGAGTCCCTCTCGATGGTGGCGAAGTCGGAGTAGATGGAAACCTGCACCCTGTACATCACGGGGGTGGAGTTCTCCTGCACCGGCTCCCAGTCCAGCGTCACGTTCTCGTTCACCCAGACGCCGTCCGCCGGCGAGACCAGCGCGGGGGCGGCGGGCGGGACGGTATCAATCCTGAACCTCAGCTGGGCGTTCTCTCCCGGGTTCCCTGCGTTGTCCACCGCCCTCACCCTCAGGTGGTACAGGCCGTCGGGGAGGGAGGGGAGGGTGTAGGAGTTCTCGGAGAGGTGGAGGGTGGTTACCTCGGGGGAGCCGAAGTCGGAATCATTGTCCACCCAGAGGTCATAGGTGAGCGGGAGGGAGTTCTCCTCCGGCGGAATCCAGGTGACCCTGGGGTTGGGATAGCCGAGGTTCAGGTTGTCCGTCGGGAAGGTCACGGAGGGGGCCCTCGGCGGGAGGGTGTCCACCCTGAAGGTCCAGACCTGGGACCAGGGACCCGTCACCCCCGTCCTGGTCTGACAGACCCTCCAGTAGTAGAGACCGTCGGTGAAGCCCGCCACATGGGTGTAGGACTTCCCCACCCAGCTCGTGAACTCCACCACGATGCTGTTGAACCCGCCGTCGGTGGCCACCTGGAACCAGTAGGAGTCGGCAGGCTGGAGGTTGTCCCACATCAGCGTGGGGGTGGTCTCCCTCATGTTCTCCCCGTTCCTCGGGGAGAGGAGGATGGGAGCGGGCACCGGAGCTGAGAGGGCCCCCGTGCAGGCCTCCAGGAAGTACCAGCTGACGGGGGTTCCAACCCGACCCGACCAGCCCTCCACCGCCCTCCAAGAGGCGGGTGCAGGCACCGTCACGCCCCAGCTCTCCAGCGGGTGCCAGTACAGGGGAACGGAGGAGACGGTGCCGCTCCAGGAGTCCAGGGAGCGCCAGACCACGGGGACGGAGGAGACCGTGGAGGTCCAGGAGTCCAGGGAGCGCCAGACCACGGGGACGGAGGAGACCGTGGAGGTCCAGGAGTCCAGGGAGTACCAGTACAGGGGAACTGAGGAGACGGTGCCGCTCCAGGAGTCCAGGGAGCGCCAGACCACGGGGACGGAGGAGACCGTGGAGGTCCAGGAGTCCAGGGAGTACCAGGTGGCGGGGGCGCTCACGCCGGAGCTCCACACCTCCAGCTCCCTCCAGCTGGGCGGAACGGAGGCCGCGGTGACCGCCCAGCCCTCCAGCTCCAGCCAGCCCAGGGGGACGTTCCGCGTGGAGGAGGTCCAGGTCTCCAGGGAGAGCCAGCGTCCCACGTGGAGGGCGAAGGGGTCTGACCAAGGACCGACCCACCCCACCGCATCCCTCGCGCACACCCTCCAGTAGTACCTCCCGTAGGCCGGAAGGGTGTACGAGTAGGAGTTCTCGTTGGCCGTCCAGGTGTTCTCGTGGACCAGGGTGGAGAAGTCGGGCTCGGTGGAGATCTGGATCCAGTATCCCACGATCCCCGAGCCGGGGGAGGGATCCGACCCCGTGTACCACTGGAAGGTCTGCGCCAGGCTCTCCGAGCAGCCGTTGTTGTCGGGCCTGTAGAGCACCACCTTGTTCGGAGGCGTCCTGTCGACCTTGAAGGAGTCCTCAGCCGACCACGGGCTGGGGTTCCCGGCGTTGTCGACAGCCATCACGTGCCAGTAGTAAACCTCCTCCGTGGTTATCGCCGGGGTGACCACCCAGTTCTCCACCTCGTCCCCCTCCACCCAAACGTCCCTGACGGGTGAGGAGTAGGAGCCCGCGGAGAGCCTGATTTGAATGCGATATTTGATGGGCTTGGAGTTCTCGGTCACGGTCAGGTGCCACTGAAGGTTCGGGGCACCGTTGGTCCAGACGCTGCCGATGGGATAGTCAAGAATGGGTGCCGGGGGTGCAACGGTGTCAATCCTGAAGCTCCCGACAGCCGACCATGCGCTCGGGTTCCCTGCGTTATCCCAGGCCCTTACCCTCCAGTAGTATACGTTGTCGGGGAGCTGGATCGAGACCTCCCTGTTGTCTGAGGTGAAGCGGTTGTCCGACCAGACGATGTTGCCGAAGTCCGAAACGTTGGATACTTGGATTTCATAGGTGACAGGAGTGGCATATTCGGGTGTCCCGTCAGCCTGGGTGGTCACGGGTTCCCAGTCGAGAAGCGGCGTATTGTCGTTCAGGTTCTCACCATCCCTTGGGCTTACAAGGACCGGTGCAGCTGGTGCCCTCGTGTCAATTCGGAAGGTCCAGATTTCCGACCAGGGTCCAGTGGCACCCGTCCTAGTCTGCCTGACCCTCCAATAGTACAGGCCATCGGGGTATGGGGAGAATGGCGTGTAGGAGTTTGAGGCAAGACCTGTGTAAGAGTAGGTGACGGTCGTCCAGTCGTTGTCGTTGTCGACCTGGAGGTCGTAGGTATCGGCGGGCTGGAGGTTCTCCCAGCGGAAGGTGGGGGTTGAGTTATTGATGTTCGTCCCGTTCGGCGGGGAGAGGGGGACAGGGGCCGGGACGGGGGCGGAGATCGCGGCGGACCAGGACTCCGAGGGCGACCAGGCCACGGGGGTGAGGGCGCCCCCGGTCCAGCCCTCCAGCGGGTACCAGACGCCCACCGGGGTGAAGGTGGAGGAGGACCAGCCCTCGAGCATGAACCACCTCCTCAGGGTCAGGCACCTGCTCTCGGACCACTCACCCCAGTTCCCCACCGCGTCCCTCGCCCTGACCCTCCACCAGTAAACGCCGATCCCCGGGAAGGGGTGGGTGTAGGAGTTCTCGGTGGGCGGGAGGAGGGTGTCCACCAGCGGGGAGCCGAAGTCGCCGCTGTCGTCTATCTGAATCTGGTAGTTCTCGAGCCCAGAGCCACCGTCCACGGTCGTGTACCACCGGAGCGTCACCGTGAGCTGGTCGGTGAGCACCGCGTCATTCTCAGGCAAGTATAGCTGTACCTGCGGGCACTCGTTGTCCACCCTGAAGGATCGGCTCCCGCTCCAGTCGCTCTCGTTTCCCGTCCCCGCGTTGTCCCTCGCCTTGACCCTCCAGTACCAGACGGTGTTGTTCTCGTAGCAGGGGGAGGCCACCCAGTTGTCGTCGGAGATCCAGCCCGAGGAGTAGACCCCGGTACCGAAGGTGGGATCCTGGGAGACCTGGACCTCGTAAAGAATCGGGGTGGAGAGCTCCGCGTCCCCGTCGTTCTCAAGGGTCACGGCGCCCCAGTCGAGGTTGGGGCGGGCCCGGGTCCACTGACCCGGAGAGGGCCAAATCGGGGTGGGGACCTGCGGCGGGGTGGTGTCTATCCTGAAGCTCCTGTAGGTGGTCGGCCAGAGACCGATGTTCCCGGCGTTGTCCATGGCCCTGACCTTCCAGTAGTAGGTGTTGTCCGGGAGGCCGGGGGAGGGGACCTCATAGTTGTCCGTCGAAATCCAGCCGGTCGGATACCCGGGAACGGAGCTGAGGAAGGAAGAGTCGTAGGCAATCCAGACCTGGTAGAGGAGGGGATAGGAGTTCTCCGGCGGGGGCTCCCAGTCGAGGAGGGGGGTGTTGTCGTTGAGAACCTCACCGTCGGAGGGTGAGGTGAGGGGGGGCGGGCCGGGCGCGATGGTGTCAATTCTGAAGGTCTCGGGGGCTGTCCAAGCGTACCAAGAGCCGTTCAGGTACCGCTGGATCCTCCAGTAGTAGAAGTTGTCGGGGAGCGGGCTGGGCGGGGTCCAGGAGTTTTCCGTCCCGGGGATGCTGGAGTTGTCCACCACAAGGTTGGTGAAGCTTGGGTCAGCAGCAACCTGGATGTGATAGTTGTCCGCCGCAACGGTCTCCCATTTGAAGGTGGGCCGGGAGTTGCTCAGGTTGATGCTGCCGGTGGGGTAAATCAGGTTGGGGAGGGAGGAGGCGCTTATCTTAACCCAGTCCACCTTGGGCCCGTTTGCCCCCGTCAGGTTGGTGGTGTTAGTCCAGAAGTAGATCCTGTACTGGATGTAGCGGTTGTCGGGGATGTTCTCCATGCTCGTAACAGAGTCCTCAAAGTAGGTGGTCGGTGTTCCGTCTGGACCCATCCAGTCCGTCCAGTTGGTGTTGTCCCCGCTCACCCTCACTTGGAGCCTAACATCAGAGGTTCCCCAGAAGGCCTCCTCCAGGCGAACCATGTCCACGATAATGTAGGTGGTCGTGCTGTCAGAGGGTGAGTCGTCCCTAAACCTTACGTACACGTTTTCGCCGTCCAAGTAGTTCTCAATCGGGGAGAGGCGGTAGGTGATGGTGGCCGGAGTATTTCTCGAAAGGTAGTAGCCCGTGAACTCCCAGCTCCCCGACGTCACGTTCCATACATCCACCCAGATGTACTCGAGATCGTTGTAGGAGT
>Ga0080004_1124716_pt1 | contig 42208 bp, 40 predicted proteins | sample WasSprMetagenome_FD_69207 | JGI IMG/M metagenome (GOLD analysis project Ga0080004, IMG submission 69207) | Sulfidic aquatic microbial communities from Washburn Spring, Yellowstone National Park, USA - WS (SPADES assembly) (version 2) | ecosystem: Environmental > Aquatic > Thermal springs > Hot...
CCGGAGCTGGCAGCAGTCCAGAGGCTGTCTCATGGCTTTATGAGCCTATTAAAGAATTTGGATATGAAGTGTATGTGCCTAAATACGAGAGTCTTGAAGAGATTATTGAGAAATACTCTAGAGAAAAATATGACCTTTATGCAGGCTTCTCTTTAGGAGGTGCCGCATCTCTGATCCTCTCGTCATTTCATGAAGCTCCTGTGATCGCTGTGGGAGCACCTGCTGATAGACTTCTTCAGGCTAGATGGCTGAGTATCCATGAGGAGAGAAGTCCTCAGAGAGAGATCTATATGAGTCTTGTGAAAAGCCTTGGCGGAGAGCCTTATCAGAATCCTATGGCGTATATAAAGACCTCTGTATTATATTATATAGAAAAGATCAGAGGGCCTGTTCTTCTTATTCAAGGTTCTGAAGATCCTATTGTCAGACCTTTTCACTCAATAATTTTAGAAGATTTTCTTCGAAAACTTGGCGTGAGAGTTGAGAGAATAGTTATCGAAGGAATGAGACATGCTCCTGCGGGACATCACAGAGGAGTTATAAGAGAAGTCATATTTAGATTCTTAGGATCTTTAGGCAGAACAAAATGAATAATATAACATTTGCATTAATAAGCTCTGTCTCGGCAGCTTTTCTATGGGGAGTCTCTCCTCTATTAATTGATAGAATAAAAGCTTCTTCATATATTATCACTTTGTTAAGAAATTCAGCCACGATAATATTCATCATCTCGTACATATTTCTGAACAACATAAACGTCTTTATACATGATCTTAACATCTTAATTATATTGATCTTGTTAGGAGTCTCAGGTCCTGCACTTGCAGACCAGATCTATATAGCCTCTATGAAGAGAATTGGAGTGAATCTCTCTACAGCAATATCTTATACATATGTCTTCTGGGCATCATTTATCTCACAGATACTCTCTATCGAAAATATAACCTTGTTAGACGTGGCAGGCTCTTTAATAGCTTTTCTAGGACTGGGGATAGGTGTTGACATGAACAAGCTCTCTTTTGAAAAAAGATCTTTTATAAAAGAATATGTCATAGGAATCTTCTTAGCATTAGTCTCAGGAGTGTTTTGGGGATTAGCAACTGTTTTATCAAAAATAGCTGTCACAGAATTATCTTTTGAAATCATAATATTCTACAGAAGTCTCACAGCAATAGCTATAATGATTCTAATTACATGGATCTTAAGCAGAAAATCTTTTGTTCAAGAATATAGAAATCTCAGATGGAGAGATTTAACCAATATATTTTTGTCAGGATTATTAAGTTTTCTAATAGCATACTACTTTTTTCTGACAGCTTTACAAGATATAGGAGTTGTCATACCATCAATAATATCATTATCATCACCATTAGTCACTCTAACGCTTTATTATCTAACTCGTAGAGAGAAGATTGAGAAGAGACTTGTAATTGGAGTATCATTAATAACCATAGGATCTATCGTCTCAACAATGAAATATCTCATAAAAATATAAAGATCTATGCGGGGGGTGGGATTTGAACCCACGCAGGCCTACGCCAACGGGTCTTAAGCCCGCCCCCTTTGACCCGCTCGGGCACCCCCGCTCCATAGATAATATTATTTTCTACAGACTTTTTATATTTATTCATCTATCGTTTTCTCAGGATCTTTTGTGATTTGATGTATAAAAAATTTTTAATTTTCTTATCTAAAATGTTACTGGGCCTCAACTTCTGTTTATGAGGACAGATACTTATGTTGTCTCCAGATGATATTAAGGCTCTTGCAGAGCTTTATAATAGTGGTGTCAAGATCTCTGAGATAAGCAGGAGGCTCAAGATAAATCCTAAACAAGTCTATGTGTATATAAAAGTTCATGGCATAAAACCTAGGAAAAGATCTAGTAAAGCAAAAATCGGCGAGAGAGAGCTTGAGATCATCAGAGAAATGAGAATGAAAGGCCATAAGATCCATGAGATTGCTGAGAAGATAGGTGTGAGCCCTAGAACAATCTCAACATATTTAAAAGCTATGGGACTTACCAGCAGAAGAATAAACAAATGTGGTGAAATAGATAAGGAGATGTTCATCAGATTAATAAAAGAAGGTTTTAGAGACATAGATATCGCTGAGAAGATGCATATATCAATATCTTGTATAGCTAAATACAAAAAGATTCTTGGCATATCTAAAAGAGTGCTTAAAAGAGAGGAGAAAAAGAATCTTATGAAGAAAACTGTTGAAGAGATAAAAAGAATGATCGAGGAGAAAGGTTTTGTCACAAGCAGAGAACTTAGAACAAGAAAGATTCTTTTGACAAAGCCTCTGTTAAATATGTTGACTGAAGAGATCAAATGGTTTAAACTTAAATATACATCAACAAATAAATTCACAATATTTCTACCGAGACTAGGAGGAGTAATATTTCTCTATAAAGATGTTGAAAAACTTACATCATATCTACTCGAGAATATGATTGATAAAAACGCTCCTACAAAAGTTGTAAGATACTTAGGAAAGATAAATAAGATCCCTTCAGAAGTAGTGGAGACATTAATCAACAGATTAGGACAGATACGTGTCAGAACGCCTAGAGTATTACTGGTCTGAGGCTCAGCGAATAAGACTCACATCATTCACGTCTTCTTCTCATAGTGACTCCTCTGCCATAATATCCATATGCTATTGTAAGACCCACCAATATTCCTACTATGATCCCACCGCTGATCCATGCGCCTCTCTCCTCCATAGTCGGCGGTCTCGTCTCAGTTATGCTAATAAACTTATAGTCGGTATAGGTATATGTTGGTGCCAGAGTAAAGATCATTGATAACAAAGTTGAGATCTCCGTCGTCGTAGTGCCGTTGACAACTCTTGTTAATGTAGTCTCTAAAGTTTTTGTCAATGGATAAACAATAATAGTCACAGTTGCTGTTGTTACAGAGATATTGATCAGGGTTGAAGTGTTTGTTGAAATATTTATGTTAGTAGCTGTGGCAGGCGTCTGAGCCATGACATATGATATTTCTATGTTGTTCTCATACAAAATGTTTAGAATATAAAAAACAGATATTATACCAATTAAAATCACAAGGATCATTCTTTTATTCATCTGATAATCTCCCAGAAATCATTTATAAAAATCCTTATAACTATCTCATGATCTTTCCTCTCAAAAATTTTTATTAAAAATTTAGAAGTGATAAAATCAGTCTTCTATCGTGGCTTTTCTAAAACTCCACATCGCAATTACAAGAAAGATTATTGATAAAATCATCAATAAAATTATATCAATCATAGGATCAAACTCTGACCTTCCTGTCAGCCAATATCTTATTCCATCTACAGCATATGTCAAAGGATTGATCTTTGCAATAATCTGCATCCAATCAGGCATTCTTTGTATAGGAAAGAATATTCCACTGACAAACTGCAACGGCATGATCAATAGGTTCATAAGCATTTGAAAACCTTCCATACTATTCATTCTGCTCGCAATCGCAATACCTAAAGATGCGAATCCTATTGATAGAACAAATCCGTATGATAATGCCGGTAGGACTCCCTCAGGTCTGAGCTGATTTGAGATCATGAAACCTAATGTTAAAACAATTGATGCATTGATTAAAAGCACTAGAGAGTCTCCAACAGCTCTTCCTAATAGAATGATCTCTCTAGGAGCAGGAGAGACCAAAGTTTCTTTCAGAAAACCAAATTGTTTATCAAATATCACAGACACTCCACTTATAAAAGATCCTATGAATATGCTCATAGCAACGATCCCTGTGAGCAGAAAAGTCATGTAATCAAGACCATTAAATTGCTGTCTTATGAAAGCGTCTATCATAGGATTCTGAAAGTTAAACACTCCTCCCATCCCCATGCCGAATAGAAATATCCATAGAATAGGCTGAACAACACTTACAACAACTCTAGATCTTGCTCTTAAAAATCTCTTCACCTGTCTATATACCATTGTATAAAAATAGTTTAATGATCTTATGAATGAGTACATAAAGATCATCTCCATCTATGTATAGGTCTGGGCTGATCCTCTAGGCCATCTCTCAACTCTCTCCCAGTCAAATATATGAACACCTCATTTAGAGTAGGTCTTCTATAGCTGATCTCTTCAATGACCATACCTTTTCTCTCATACTCTTCAAATATCCTCGGGAGAGTTTTCACAGCATCTCTCACAACAAGCTCCACTCGATTCCCACTTACAGATCTACAGGAGCTGATTGCTCCATCAAGATCATTATCAAGACACATAGGTTTTTGAGAGTCACTGAATTTTATCAGGACAACATCTGAGCCTATAATAGATTTAAGCTGTTCAGGAGTTCCTTCAGCAATTATTCTCCCATGATCCATTATAGAGATCCTGTCGCATAAAAACTCTGCCTCATCCATGTAATGTGTCGTCATAAGAATTGTTGTGCCTCTCTCTTTTCTCACAGCCTTGATATACTCCCAGATCTTGTTTCTAGTCTGAGGATCCAGACCTATCGTGGGCTCATCAAGGATCAGTATATCAGGATCATGCAAAAGAGCTCTTGCAATCTCAAGTCTTCTTCTCATGCCTCCAGAGAAATATCTCACTACTTTATCAGCAAAAGGCTTCAGCTCTACAAAATCTAAAAGCTCTTTAATTCTTTTATTAAGTTCTCTCCCTCCTAAACCATATATCTTGCCATGAATATACATGTTCTCATATGCTGTTAGAAACATGTCTAACGAAGGATCCTGAAATACCACGCCGATCTTTTTTCTAACCTTCTCAGGGCTCTTGACAACATCGATCCCGTCAACAAATGCCTGTCCAGACGTAGGCTTCAACAATGTGATCAATATGTTTATAGTTGTAGTCTTTCCAGCTCCATTAGGACCTAACAATCCATAGATCTCTTTTCTCATAACTTTAAAACTTACTTTATTAACAGCAACCACGTCCTTAAATTTTTTAACAAGATCAATAGTCTCAATAACAGGATCACTCATTTTTCTCAGCCCCAGACAATATATTGATCACATCTCTCTCAAATTTGATGAAAAGCTCTTTTAAATCTCTCTGCTTCTTCTGATCAAGTCTATCAATTTCATCATGTAATCTCTTGATGACATTAAAAATTCTTCTGACCCCGAGCTCCTCCATCTTTTTATGTCTCTCAACGTGTCTCATAACCTCTTCAAGTCTCTCTCTGTTTTTCTCGATAAACTCTCTTCCTCTATCAGTCAATCGATAGATCTTAACATGTCTACCTCCTCTTAAACCTTCGACATATTCTACAAGACCTTCTCTATGAAGTGTTTTAAACAGTGGATAGATGATGCTTGGCGGAGGTCTGAAACCAATGATCTTTTCAAGCTCACTCAATATTCCATATGCATGATGCTCAGAGTCTTTCAATATATAAAGCATGAGCATCTTAAGATCCTCTCTATATTTTTTTCTCATATATATCATTATATATAACGTTATATATCTTATAAATATTTAAGATCTTATTTAGAAGATCCTGTCCTTATCGCTCTTATCTTCAAAAGTATATCAAGCCATCTACTGATCATTTCAATAGTCTCAATATCTTCTTCAATAGATAATCTCTTCATCAGATTATCTATCTTTATAGATGCCAGATGTTCTAATCTGCTTAAAACATTCTCAGCAGAGATCTTGCTAATATCCTCATCTCTTGACACAACATATACTTTCCCATGAATAGGACATATGATCTCTCCACTTCTCAATTTAAATAATGGCGATCCGCATATTGGGCATGTCTCAGCTAACATAGTAGCCCCAGATCTTAACAGCTCAGCCATTTTCTTGACAGCTTCTTCTCTATCAATCTCTTCTTTATCACTCATATACATATCCAATACACGATAAGATGCTAAAAATATTTATAAACATTATTAGGCTATTCATTAAAACATTATTTTGGTGATAAAAATGTCATCTGATATCAAGACGCAAAGTAATGAGGCTAAGATTAGACAGGCGCTTACACTACTCACAATGATAATAAACGACCCCTCTATACCTAGAAATATTAGAAGAGCCGCTACACAGGCTGTGAGAATATTACAAGACAACTCTCTAAGCCTAGGGGTCAGAGCCTCTAATGCAGTAAGCGTCTTAGATGAGGTCAGTCAGGATCCTAATATGCCTGTTCATGCAAGAACTACTTTATGGAACATAGTCACTATTCTAGAGACTGTGAAAGACTGATAAAGTGGTGACTCTCTTATCTCAGAAGAGAGATATAGCATAAGAGTGAGAGGGATATACTCCACAGCATTAACAAAGATATTACTTGACAAAGGATTTCTGCCAGGAGATCTTAGCGAAAAAATTTTGAAAAGATTATCTATAGAAGGATCCTTAGGAAGATCTCATGTAGATGTCACAATAAAAAATGATGAAAATTTTAAAGATGTGATCGTCGTCACAGGTTTTCAAAATGCTGTGAGAAAAACCTATTCAGTTTTAAAAGATATATTAAAAAGATCTTTCTTCTCAAAGATACTTCCTCTCTACGCTGTCTTCAGAGGACGTGTTGAAAAAAAGATCTCTAGAGATATATGTCTCGTTGAGACGCCTATAGGAGCCTCAGGCTTGTGGAGAGATCAATTTTGTTTTCCTGGGCAGGAGACAAACTTCACTATAATAGGATATGAAAACGATCTTAAGACGCCAGTGTTGAGAGAAGGAGTATATATAGTTGGTAAATACATGATCTTGAACGACTCTGGCGTAGCTCAGTACTCTGAACATATAAAAGATCCTGATGTCATAGAAGAACTAAGAGGATTATCAGAGATCATAGTTAAAGAAGGTTTCGGAGTTAAATGGAGAAGCTCTGCAAAAAATATTGACACAACATCATTATTAAATGAATACACAGAATTAAAAGATAAATATAGAGAAGTTAAAGAGAGACTTGATAGAGAGAGAGGACTGGCATATATCGGCGAAGAGATCTTGTTTATACATGTGTCATCAGAAGATATGAAGACATTAGATATATATAGATCTAGTGTCATCAGAACTTTCCCAGGTCATCATGTTATGAAGACCTACTCAACAATTGGCGAGCTAATAGATCTTTTGGATGAGATGAGCGATTTAAAAGATCAGAGGGAGTTTATGAGAAGATTATCAAATATATTGAGACAGAAAATGTATGAGACTGACGCGTCTCTGATCCATAGAAAAACGTTTTTTGAAAAGATCATATATATTGGCCCGGCAAGAATATTAAATATATTCACATCTGATGAAGACGATGTCAACATCAATCTATTGCTTCATAGAATTATTAAAGGAGAAGGAGTATATGACGGTCTCAACATACCTAAAAACATGGGAGATCATGCTTTGACATTTGTGTCTACATCTCTTAGAAGTATATTACATGCCTACTTCAGCGAATATGGAGAGCTTAAAGGACTGTATATTAATATGAATACTAAACCTGTTGTAATACCTGACATAGATCATCAGCGTTCAAAACTTAGATTCAAGATCATATATAACGATCTTTTTATAGATGGCGTGATCATAGGAGACGAGATTAGAATAATTGATGACAAAGAATTTAATTATTTCTGTGAAGAAAAAATCTTCTCTGAAGAACTTTGTCAAGAAGTCAGAGACATGCTTAATAACATGATTACAAAGAAAGATCTTTTGAAGAACATATTTATAGATCTTTTCAGAGAATATAAAGATCAAAAGATTGTATCAGAAGATTCATTGTCAAAACTTTATTATGTTCTCACACATTAAATTTTCAGATGAGAAATAAATGGCTCAGCAAGAGATACTTCTAATTCTTTTATACATAACGTTTTTTGAGTTGATCCTTTTTCTTATTAATCAGACAGAGAGTGGAAGGAAATTTTTGTCTAAGATTGGTCTGGAGATATCAATATTCACAATATTAATTAAAAGAAGAGGTGCTTTAGATCTTCTTAATAAAGTGCAGAAAAAGAGATGGCTGGACATTTTGATCAGCTCAGGAGTTTTAATAGCATTTATATCAATGATTCTTTTCTATGTAGGTGTGTTTTTCGTAGGAATAGGTTATGTGATCTCTTTTATAAAAAACATGTTTTTAGGAGAGAGAGGCGTCTCAGGAGCTCCTCCAGTGGCGCCTATAATACCTGGATTAACTATACAAGGAGAAGATATCATATATCTTCTCGTGGCAATAGGAATATCAGTTGTTGCTCACGAGCTTGGACATGCTATTGCTGCTAAAATAGATGAGATAAATCTCAGAAGCTATGGTGCTGGAATATTTCTTTTCATGCCATTAGCATTTGTGGAGGTTGATGATAATGAGATGTTGAAATCTAAAAGAAAATCTCTAAGGATCCTTTCAGCAGGCGTGCTATTCAACATGATCATATTCGCAATATCTTTTTTGTTAATCCTCTTTATATTGAATATAACACCTTATCTAGGAATAGTTCAGGGAGCAGTGATTCAATGGGCTGAGCCCGGTCTTCCAGCATATGAGGCAGGTATTAGACCTGGTCTTCTTATTACGAATATAAATGATAGCAGAATAATCTCTCTAGAGAGGTTCATTGAGTATAGAAATAACTATTTTAAACCTGATGAAAACATTACTCTAATAATAAAAGGAGTATATCCTAATGGAACCATGTTAGAAGCCGTTGTTCATAAACCATCTAATCTATCGATCATAGGAGTTAGATTTGACGGCGTCTCAATACCTCTAGTCAACTTCTTCATGGGAGCATTAATAATTCCTGAGGAGAAAGGCTACATAAGACTGTGGTCTCTCGAGGCTTTTATCAGAATATTAGTATGGCTAAGTATTATAAACATAAGTCTAGCTATAATAAATGCGGCGCCACTATATATAACAGATGGAGGAAAAATACTCTCTATAATACTTCCAAAGAAATTATCAGATGTAATACAGATCTTGACAATAACAGGTTTCATACTGATCTTTTCATTCTCCTTCTTCAGCTTTCTATGAGGATGATAATAAATGGATCAAAAGATCATTGATGAAGTGATTTTTAGAAAAGCTGATGATAAAGATCTTACAAATCTATATAGATTAGAGATAAAATGTTTCAGAGAAGATGCTTACCCGCCTCAGCTACTTCTCTTTTACATGAGATTTCCAAGAAACTTTTTTATATTGGCAGAGAAGATCCCTGAGAAGATTATAGTTGGATATATAATAGGAATAATAGAAAGCGGAGAGACAGGTCATATAATATCGATATGCGTAGACCCTGGCTTTAGAAGAAGAGGAATAGGTTCGAGACTTATGATTATGGCTGAGAAATATTTTGTCAAAGAGAGAGTCTGTGTATCAAAATTAGAGGTCAGAGTAGATAATGAAGAAGCTATGAAGATGTATAAAAAACTTGGATATGATATCGTGGATATACTAAAGAGATATTATAAAGATGGAGGCGACGCATATCTCATGATCAAAAAACTCTGTTAGATATTGATTTTTATTTTCAACATCAGTACATAATTAAAAGGTGTATTTAATGAGTGAATTTGATCAAGAGTATTTCCCACATAAAGAAAGTCAAGAGCTCTTAAGATCTTATAAAACTATATGGGCTCTTAATCATGCTACATCACTTTTAAGCTGGGATCAGGAGACTTACATGCCTGAAGATGGCATATTTGAGAGAAGTATAGCTTTATCTGAGATTGCCACATTGATTCAAAGGCTGATCACTGATAAAAGCTTTTTAGAGAAGATAGAGGCCTTAGAGAAGATAGAGGATCCCACTATATATGAGAGAGCTCTTATAAGAGTGTTGAGAAGAAGTTTAAAATATTATCTTAAAGTTCCTCCAGAGATCATTGCAGAATTCTCTAAGACAGCATCTGAGGCTAATGTGGTGTGGAGAAATGCTCGTAAAGAAAATAATTTTGAGAAATTTAAGCCGTATCTTGATAAGCTTGTAAGTCTTAATATAAAGATCGCTGATTATTTAGGCTATGAGAAGAATCCTTATGACGCTCTCCTAGATCTTTATGAGGAAGGTCTTACAGCAGACGAGTTTAAGAGAATAGTTGATAAACTTGTTCCCGGGCTTAAGAAGATACTTGATAAAATATTAAGTGATGGATATTTCTCCAGACCATGTCCGTTGGAGAATATGTCTTATGACGTCAATGTTATGAGGAAAGTTAATGAAAAAATTCTAGAGATCTTCGGCTATGACAGGAGAAGACTAAGATTAGATATATCAGCACATCCTTTCACAACTAACATGGGTATTAGAGATGTGAGAATAACAACAAGATATGAAGGCATAGATTTTAGAAGAACTATGTTCTCAGTTATCCACGAGTTTGGCCATGCATTATATGAGCTTCAGATTGATGAGAGACTAAGTTTTACGCCACTAGCCTCAGGAGTGTCTATGGGGATCCATGAGTCTCAGTCGAGGTTCTGGGAGAATATTATTGGTAGAAGCAGAGAATTTATATATGCTATATATGATCTTTTGGCTGATAATCTAGATCTCAGAGGAAAATATGATGTTGAAGAGATCTATAGATATTTCAATATAGTGAGGCCTGGCCTGATCAGAGTTGATGCCGATGAAGTCACATACAACTTTCATATAGTCTTGAGGTTTGAGCTGGAGAATATGATGATAAATCAAGAGATTAAGACTGAAGATCTTCCTGAGCTCTGGAATGATTATATGGAGAAGCTTCTAGGGATCCGTCCTAAGACTTATTCAGAAGGAGTTTTACAAGATATTCACTGGAGCTCTGGCTCAATAGGTTACTTCCCATCATATTCGCTCGGTACTTTAATAGCGGCACATATAAGAGATAAAATGTCTAAAGAAATCGATCTTGCGGATAACGTGAGAAATCTAAGGTTCGAGCCTGTTAAGAAATGGCTTAGAGAAAAGATTCATATGTATGGATCTATATATCCGCCGAGAGAGTTATTAAAAAGATCCTTAGATATAGAGGTGGATCCTACGGTGTTCCTAAGATATTTAGAAGAAAAATTTTTATTAAAATAAAAAATTATTTCTCAATGATCTTTGTATACATGATGTTGATATTCGGATAAATCTTCTCATAAAAAATTTTTAGACCCACCTCGCCAGCTTCTCTTAATATTGAATATACCGCAAACACTGGAAAAACAATTAGATACTCACTATATCTGTTTCTAGAGACATCTTTAACTTTCTCAAGACATCTCTCGAGATAATAAATGATTCTTTTAGAAGCCTCGTTTACTAATAGTTCTCTATCTTCATAACCTATCCATCTGATAAATAATCTAACGCTGTTGCTCTTCTTTTTGTCAGGATCCTCGCTTAATACATCTGTAAGATCATCTGCCACCTGGTAAGATCTTCCTAAGTATTCTCCATACTCAGAAATTTTTCCGGCAACTTCTTCAGAAGCTTTCGACGCTTTTGCTCCTAAATATGCAGCCATTTTAAACACAGATCCTGTCTTAAGATCTATTATTCTCTCATAATCATGAGGTAATAATCTCTCGAGACTTCCAAATGCATCTAAGATCTCTCCTAATGTTGCGTGAAGCCATGATTGAATAACATTTAACAAGGCCTCGAAACCATATTTCTTTATCATAAGCTGAGCCTTTGGGATCAGAAAATTTGATACTAAAACTGTCTGAGAGATCCCAAATTTGATCCATGTCGAAGGTCTTCCTCTTCTGAAAAGATCTTTATCTATTATATCATCTAATGCGAGAGATGCTGAGTGAACCATCTCTATAGCGACTGCTGCATCCAAAGCATCATCTATAGATCCTTCCAGAGCCTCTGAGACTAATATTGTGAGAACTCCTCGAAGTCTTTTTCCTCCGTCTGTTATATATCTGGCGATCTCTTTAATCTCTGTCTCATAATCTTTTATCTCATCAAGAATCTTTTTATCAATTATTGATCTTCTGCTCTCTATGTACTCATATATCTCTCCAAAGATGGTGCTCTGAGATATTATGTCTCTAGAATATCTCAATATCCTCACTTTCGAATTCTAGATATATACTCGCTCATCTTAGGGCAAGTCATCCACAGACTTTCTTCTGATGATACACAGACACTTAATAAGCTACATGTGAAACATGGGATCTCTTCAATAAGATTTATATTAACCAGCGTAGGAAGATCCTCTTTATTCAATAGATGTCCTGGTAGAGTAAGAACATAAGATTTTCTTCCATTAGTCTCGATCTCTTTTCTCACTACAAGACCTCTTCTCATAAGTTTAAGAACGATCTTTGAGCCTTCTTTACTATCTATACCCAAGATCCTCCACAACTCTATTTGTGTAATACCTCCCTCTCTGCTTTTGCTACTAATTATGTCATAAGCCTTCCTCTCTAAAGGCGGCAAAAGATCTATTAGATCATGAGGAGTCTCTCTACTTCTCAACACTGCTCCCTCACTAAACAGTCTCCTCAAATATAATTGTTATCAAAGAATATATTGATATTAATGCTATAATGATCGTGTTGCACGAGCTATAAGCTTATTAATATTGTTATTAATGTCCTCATGATGATGATTATAATGAAAAAGATCATTGTAACTAATAATGATATTCTTATAGCTTTTTTAATCAGAATATGATAAGGCTCTTCAACAAGATCCTCACCCAGCCTGTAATAACCAGGCTTCTCTAATATGACCCCTAGCGATCCTGCCATTGCAGACATTGGATGGCCAGCATTTATACTCTCAGTTTTGTTATGATCTCTTCTCCATATCTCATATGATTCTCTAATACTTCTCTTATTTATAGGCGATAATATTATTATTAGTAGAGCAGTGATCCTGGCCGGCACGTAATTTAATAATGTGTCCATAAAAGCTGAGAACCATCCCACTTCTCTATATCTCTCATTCTTATATCCAAGAGCTCCATCTAATGTATTAACTATCCTCTGAAACAAAGCTCCTAAAGGTCCTAAGAAAATAAAATAGAAAAGAGGTGAGATATAGCCGTCCACAAGACTTTCTGCAAGAGATTCTATTGAGGCTGAAGCCACATGTCTCTCATCAAGTTTATACACGTCTCTCCTAACAATCTGTTGTGTCCAATATCTGGCGCATTCAATATCTCTCTTCTCAAAACATTTGCCTACGTTATGAACTATATCTATTAACAATTTTAATGATATAGAAGTTTTGAGAACATAAGATAAGACAAGGATCCATATTAATCTATTTATAACTCCCGAGATTATAATTGCCAAAGCATATATGATCAGATGAGATGATACAACAAGAAGCCAGACTAATACTCCTCTTATCTTAGATGAATAAGGTTTTCCAAGTCTTAGAGCCATGAAATATGATGTATGCACCGGATGGATCTTTAGTAACAAACCTTTATGAAATGGATAGACAAAATCTAGAAGATGAGCCAATATTAGTATCAACATGCATTCCTTCAGATCTTTTATTAATAATAGATCAGATATATCTACACAACACACTGATCAACACCAGATTTGATATTCTAACCGTCTCATAAGAAAAACCTAAGACATCTCCATTGACAAAGCCTAGTCTTCTGTCAGCATCTATATAGATGATATAGCTGATCAACACAGATAATATAATGCTGATCAACACAAGCATTTTATGTGAAGACATAAAGATCATAGACAATGTTATTATGAACATCAACAATAAATTTTTAAATATATTGATCTTTTCTTTAGAATATGAGATAAACAACCTGCCAAGCCCCTGATAAGGCTCTTCACGACCTAATAATGACACTATATACATAGACTCTGCAGATAGAACATATAAAAAGATCAGCTTCGGATAAATTGTTAGAAAAAAATCTGACGACAATATAATGTACATGCTAGATTGCGATAAAAACATGTTTATTCCTAACATAATTATTGCAAAAGATCCTTTCCTCGGATCTTTAAGGATCTCTATAGCTTTTAAGCCTCGAGCTCTTGATCCTATCACATCAGAATAATCTGCGAAACCGTCTAAATGGATCCCTCCTGTGAGCATTATATGAAACATAACATATAGAGATGACAACAATAGATCTGGGACATAAGTCTTTAACATATAGAGAATTAGAGTGATCATGACGCCTTCCAAAAGACCTATAATATTGATCATGTAAAAACCTCTTGCAGCCTCTTCTAATGAGAAGACTCCAGAGGGCAGTATCGTTGTTAATGATAGCAATGCTCTGAACTCTCTTAAAACTCTGAATCTATCTTTATCTGATGCCACTTTCTTTATACACCTTCACGAGATATTCATTATCTTCTCTAAGTCTCACAGACACTCTTATATGATAAGGAGTTAAAAACGGGTATTTAGAGGCGTCTCTCACATGAATCCCATGATTATTAAGAATTTTAATGACATCTTCTGCCTTATATTTGAAATGTCTGAGCAATAAAAATGGAGCATATGATCTATAGACTTTTATCCCTAGATCTCGAAAACTATCGTATAAAAACTCTCTCTCTATCTCAATGATCTTTCTTGATGAAGATATGTATTCATAAAGATCCTTTTTATATTCTTTTAAAACATGTGAGAAGACATATGATGTTATACTATTTATATTCCAAGGCTGTCTACATAGATCTATTTTCTCGAGAATCTTTTTATTCTCAGTATATATAAATCCTATTCTGAGACCTGGGACTGAAAATATTTTTGTGAGACTTCTCAGAACAACCAAGTTATCAAACTCTTTGACAAGCTCTAGTGCAGACGAGCATTTCTCGCAAAGATCTATGAATGCCTCATCTATGATAACATTCATATTCTTAGATAAATTAATTATGTTTGCCACAAGATCTTTATCAACATAAGCTCCAGTAGGATTATTAGGATTCGAGAATAAGACAATCCCTTCTTTATCAACGTCTCGTATCGATCTCTTGAAAGAATCTTCATCAATATAATAAAAATCTTCTCTCTCGAGATAAGGAATCGATCTTAGATTGATATCGAGAATATCTGTTAGACATCTATATTCTCCGAAAGTCGGCTCAAAAACTATCAGATCTCTAGTTCTTAAACATGTCAATATAAGATTGATCCCTTCTGCAACTCCATTTATCAAAACTATATGCTCCGGATCTAGGTTATAAAATTCTGAGACTGCCTCACGAAGAGTCTTATATTCATAATCAGGATATAACATATATAATCTTTTCTCAACTGCTTCTCTAATAAGATCTTCTAAAAATTTTGGTGGGCCTATAGGATTTATAGGTGTTGAGAAGTCTATCTTAATATTCTCAGAATATCGGCCTCCATGAAATCTACACATTTTTTTATCTACATACATTCTCTGCTCTCCTCAGATCTTCATATGTGTCTATATCAAATATCTCATCAGAATTATATGAGATGTTTCTCCAAACGCCTTTATCGCCGAAAAATATTGATAACCCAATGAGCTTCTCCTGATCATTTTCATATACTGCTAAGTTTATGATATCAGCATCTTTAAGACTGAAAGCTTTGTTTATAAAATCTATCAAGACATCTATAGATCTTATGAAGATATCAGCTCCTGATATTAATATTGGTCTTGCTCTTATAGATGACAACATTATGATTAGATCTGATACATAATCATGTCCCGAGGTCTCTATACAGTCTATATTAAAATCTTCTCTACATAAATCAGATATCTTATACAAAGACTTATCAGAGGCTACGATAATAATGTTGACACAAACTAGTTTTAATTGTCTTATAAGTCTTCTTAATATGCTCTCTCCACATATTTCTCTCATATATTTCAAAGGATCTTTAAATCTTGATCCAGATCCTCCCGCCATGATCAGGCATATATCAATAAGACTTGTACTCGTCATGAGAAACCTCTCGACATATATTTGTCTAAGATGCGTGTCAATAATGAGGCTATAATTGCTGATATAATATCATCTTCAAACATGTTATCTTGCGAAAAATATTTTATTAACTTATCTTCTTTTAATCTCTCAATCCAATACATGGCGAACAATCCTTTGAGACCTGATAAATACATAGCCAATGAGATCCCTATGATCTCGTCAGCCACGATCTTCTTAGAATCACTTCTATACTCACTCTGAGTAAGATATGGTATCGTCTCAGCTATCCCATGAAGATCAAGTTCTCTGGCTGCTATAATCATGCTCCATACATTAGGATCTTTAAGAAACTCTCTCAACAGATCCTCTGCCTCTTTTAATATAATCCTCTCATCAACATCTGGTAGAGGGGCTCGTCTGTAAACATCTGAAAATATTTCTAAAAGCTCCTTAAGATCTAGACCTAATATGTTTTTTAGATAATACTCCTCTCCTTTTCTAAAATACTCTGTCTTCACAGCATTATATATTTCTCTAGCTATCTTATTGCCGATATAAGTTGCGATCCCCGCGAAAAGCATCTTCTCCTCAACCTCTGCAGGTCTTAATATCGCTATTGCATCTGTTATCGTGCCACTAGATCTTGATCTACATCTTAATAATATGTCTGACGATGCTAAAGTTTTTGCTTCAACAATTGTTTTCAAAAGATCTGTCATAGCATTTATTGTGAGAGGATAATTTGTTGCGACAACAATATTTATTGTAGAGATTTTTAAAGGTTCGAAAATATTCTCATACTCTATACATGATGCAGGCTCGAAACCTATCGTCATAAATATCTCGACATTGTCATCAAACAATGATATCCTCTTCATATTATTAAGAGATGCACATGTCAAAAAGATCATGCCTTTGTCAAGATCTAGTCTTCTAAGGATCCTTATGTAATAACTTATCAAATCTTTATACAAAAGATCTAGTTCTTCAGAAACATTATGAAAAACTATTTTATCAATAATACCTGTGTCATCTACACCATTTATAGACATCACAGGTACTGTTGAGACAGTCTTCATAGGTCTACTGAATTCGATGACAATAGTTTTATCATCAGCCTTATCTATTCTCTTTAACATATCCAGACCCTATCAATCTCTCGTATTCTCGAAAGATCTCTTTCTTAATCTCATCTATTGATAAGCCATATATGATCTGAGCGGTTAATATAGATCCTCCTGCTCCTACTCCTTCTTTCACATACCCCTTCTCATAATATTTAAGACCTTCATAAGGAGAGTCTTTGAAATCTATTCTAGTATATAACAGAGGAACTTCTGGAGAGATTTCTCTCGCGAGACCTTTAATATCTGAAGTAATGTCCTCAACGATCCATCTTGTTGTTCCAACAATGATCTTGCCATTCAGATCTATTTTAAGTCTCTTTAAAATAGATAAGACTGCATACATCTGTGTTCCTCCTGCTAACATTATCTTAGATTCTCTCTCTAAGGCTCCGATGACGAAACCTGTTATAGAGATATGCAAAGGATCTCCGAAAATCTCTATTATTCTAAAGACATCATAATCAGAGGAAAAAGATCCTTGTCTAGCCAAAGCTTTCTTAAACACATCTATCTTAAGTTTAACAGGATTATTAGGTGAAGAACTGCTTGTTCTTCCAAGTCCTTTAAAGCCTAAAGACTCGATGATGCTCATCGCTGTTGTCGTTCCTCCAGGCATAGATTCTCCTATTATAATGAACATCTTTTTATCTGATAACATTCTCCCTAAGATCCTGCTTTCTTCAAAGATCTTATGTGCAACATCTTTTGGTAAAGCATCTTCTTCATCAATTCTTCCACCTACAGTCTTATGTGGAATAAATATGAAAGGGATCTTAGGCTCTCTGAAAACCCCTGAATCAACTATAAGATAAGAAGGTTTAATAAGATTAAAAACAGCTTTTGTTATTAATGCTGGCGTGGGGATGCCCTCTGGAGTTATAGGAACCATATCAATAGTCCTCGGCTTTCCTAACACAAGATATTCTACATCTAACGTGGGGGTATAAAGAGTTGAGAAAGGATCTGGGCCGGCGACACTGATCCCAGGTATGGTCGAGGTCTTTGTTGAAGCTATGAAAAACATGAATAAAACATGTCTAGAATCTAGATCCTCAGCAAAAATTTTCCATCTATTCATAAGATCTATGATCTCATATGACATAAAGATCAGCCTTTGTTCATAATCAAATATAATATGTCTGAGATATTAATAAATATATGGATTATATATCCATATATCAGATGAGACTTCCTTCTTCAACAGATCTTCTCATGACACGTAAAGTCTTTTCGGTTTTAAAGCTAAGTACATAATTAAATAGTACGATCTTTGTAATGTTAAATAATTTTAAATAGGTAGCATCATAATATATCTGGACAGGTGCAGATCTATAGAGACGTTAGATTTACTGCTTAAGAAAGTTGAGAGAGGATATGTCTGTCTCTATTGTGGTTATTTTGAGAAGAGATTTGAAGACAAGATCATTAATAGATGTCCTGTATGTGGCAATCCGTTGATACCAGTTATTGATCGAGTTCCTGAGCCTGTTGAGGATGAAGGTGTGTGGAGATGGTCAAAAGGTTTTTTAGAACAAGATCTATCTTATAAAATATCTTTAAAAGAAGGTTCTACGCCATTGCTTAGAAGCAAGTCTATTAATAAAAAATATAGGATTAAAAATCTGTTTTTTAAAGATGAGTCTAGAAATCCTAATAATCTATTTATAGACAGAGGATCTGCATATCTCATCTCTCTTATTAAAAACAGAGGATTCAGAAGTGTCAACATAATATCTAGAGGAGATCATGCGATCTCCTTAGCGACTTATGCTCGAAGAGCTAATCTAAAATCTTTTGCAATTCTCCCAGCAGACACTCTTCCATACAAGATCTATCGAACGATGTTAGTAGCTTCTAAAGTGAAACTTGTTGAAGATTTTGAACATGCTCTTAATATAATGAGATACTACTCTAAGATCTCTCCTGAGAGAATATATATATCGCCTGCAGATCCTTATTTAATGAATGGTTATCAGACAATACTTTTCGAGATATTATATGAGCTTGAGAAACCTCCTGACGCCATCATTCTTCCTGTGGGAGACGGAGCTCTAATGATCTCTTTAGCTATATTAGCTAAAAAACTTGATCTTAAGACTATGTTTATAGGAGTTAGAAGCAAAGGAGAGAGCCCTCTATTAAGCGAGATCAGATCTGAGAAACCTTTATTAAAAGAATATTTAGATGAGCTGTTGAGACAGACAGATCATGAGATTATAGAAGTTTCTGATGAAATGATCCTAGAGAGTATTAGAGAGATGAGCAAAGAAGAGGCTCTACCCATAGATCCTGTTAACGCATCTGTTATAGCAGCTTTACATTCTGAACATGTAGAAGGTCTAGATGACGTTATCGTCTTATTCACTGGAGGAGGTCTTCTACATGATCCTGCCGTCATGAAGATCGTATTGAAAGAGGAGAAGACTGATAAGATAGGTCTTGGATTTGTTAAAGAGAAGATACTAGAGATCTTGTTAGAAGAAGGTGGGGCACCAGTCTATAGAGTGTGGAGAATTCTTGAGACAACATATGGTGTGAAAATCAGTCTGAGAACAGTATATAATCATATAAAAGATCTTGTGAATAAAGGATTGATAGAGCCTGTTTTATCAGATGAAGAGACTCCTGGAAGACCTAGAAGAATCTATATGGTCACAGACAAGATCTTTTATTATCTCATGAGATAAGAATCAAATTTTTGAAAGATCTATTGAGAGAAAATCTTATGAGATAAAAAATTTCTCATCTAAATGGTTGAGTGTAATGAGAGAAGAGATCAGATTATCAGTATATACGGCAACAGTATTTGTGGCAACTGTGATACTACAGATCTATACGCCTGCCACACGAGGATATTTTAATCTCGGTGAATCAGCTATATACACAATAGCTTATCTATCTACACCATTGATCACAGGATTGGCCAGTGGAATAGGATCTGCACTAGCAGATCTTTTGACAGGCTACGCGATATTTGCGCCAGGAACTTTATTAATTAAATTTACAGAAGGATATGTAGTCTCTTATCTCATGAGAAGATTATCTAAGGTGGAGAGATTAAAACTTGAGGCGGCATCAATAGCGACAGCTATATTAGCAGGTTTTCTAATCAGTTTCACCGGCATAATATTGTGGAGTGGCGAGGTCGAGATCAGCTCAGTACCTATCAACATATTAGGTTATCGAATGATTCTTGTGAGCACCAGCACAAGTATCGAATGGTGGATCTGGATTTTAATAGGTGTTATAGTGGCTCTAATCATGATCTATATGATAAGTGTGAGAGGAAAAAGACATCTTCCAATAGCATTGTCAATAGGCTTAGGAGGTCTTATAATGCCCACTGGATATCTACTTTATGAATACTTCATATCAAATCCTCTACAAGGAATAGCTCCTCAGGCGGCATTTTTTGAGTATCCTATAAATATAGGTCAGATGATCGCTGGGTTAATAATATCTCTCTCAATAATAAGTTTTATTAGGAGAGCTCTTGAATGAACATTATAAAGATAAGAGGGGCGTCATTATCATTTGATAATAACATAATTTTTCATTCTATAGATCTTGATGTCGAAGGCTCTAGCATAATACTTCTGACAGGAGCATCAGGATCTGGCAAAACATCTTTTTTAAGAATACTCTCAGGCTCGATACCTAGGATATTCAAAGGATCTGTTGGAGGCTTTTTTCAACCATCTTTAAAAGAGATATATAGAAAAGTTTTTTATATGTCTCAAGAGCCTTGGTTTGGCATTGCAACGCCATATGTATGGTCAGAGATTTTTTCAACAGGATCTTCTGAAAAAGATCCTATGAACTATAAAAATTTTTTGAAAGAGCTTGGACTTCTACATTTATACAATAGATCTACATATACTTTAAGCGCTGGAGAGACCCAGAGACTTCTATTGTTAAAAGCATTTTTATCTAAAAAAGATCTTTTGCTACTTGATGAGCCTACTTCGTATTTGGATAAAGATAATGCAGAACTTTATGCAGAAACTCTCTACAAATTTTCTTTGAAGAACAATCTCTCTATTATAATAACTGATCATAGAATAGATCTGTGGAAGAAATATACTGATCAAATATATGTTTTTGAGAACAGATCTATTGTAGAATATGAATCAAGCTTTTACAAAGATGTTTATAATAATTTTTTAGAGAAATTAAGAAGCTTATCGAAAGAGAGATCTGTTGATGAAAAAAGAAGATGTATATCTTTTAAAATAAAATATTTTAAATATCCTGGAAGCGAAAGGATCTTATTAAAAGATCTTGAGGGATCTATATGTGAAGGAGAGATTATTCTAGTAAAAGGCGTGTCAGGATCTGGAAAATCAACTTTTCTTAAACTGCTTATCGAGAGAATTGTCAATAGTAGATATAAAGATCTTGTCGAGGTCTATTACGAGAATATAGATGAAGATTTTGTGAGAAGAAACATCATATATGTGCCTGACAATCCATTTCTATTTTTCACAGAGCCTATCGTAGAGGAGGAATTGAGAGGAGAGGTAGAGCTTCTTAAAAAACTTAATATTGATGTTGAGAAGAAGTCTTTGTCTATCAAAAGATTGAGTAGTGGTGAGAGAAGAAGAGTAGCATTTCTCTCGGCAATTGGGATGAAGAAAAGATTTGTTTTTATAGATGAGCCCAGTGTTGGGCTGGATCCTTTTAATAAATATTTGATGCTAAGACTTATGAGAGAATATGCTGAAAAAGGATTCACTTTCATAATATCTTCTCATGATCCTCATGTAGAGGCTGTTTCCGATGAGATCATATATATCAGATAAATTAAGATCTTTCAGAATATTAATAGAGTATCTCGTAGAGCTTTTGTTCAACTCTGTATTTATAGGTGACGACAATCCTGTTAGACATACTCCTCTTCTGCTTAACATAATCTTTTATGTAGAGATAATATATATGATCATCAGTAAAGATCTTTATCTAAAGATCTCTGGAGCAACTCTATACATAATATTTATATTATTAAGAAGAAGATATCTTGTTCTGAAACCAGTTGTGATATTAGGGTCTATCCCTACGATATGGTATATGTTCTTGGCATCAATATTTTCCCCAGATCCTATTAAAATCATAGATGTAGCCATCAGAGTATTTATAATCTCAACATTAGGTCTCGTGATAGCTCAAATAATAAATCCTGTAGAGATATCCTGGCTGATTAAGAAGATTATTAAAAAGAACCAGAATATTGCGATGATCCCATCGCTCACATGGAGAATAACACCTCATCTACTAAAAGATCTTAGAGACAGCCTCATGGTTTCTAGATTAAAAGAGTCTGAAACGTGGAAAAGCCTGGGAGTAAGCATATTATTATTTGATGAATACATAGATCTTTATGAAGAAGGGTTGTCGACAATAGAATATAGAAATTTCATCTTCAACTATGACATTAAAGAAACAATCAAAATAGTTATACTATTGATCATGGCGTTGATATTCATATCTAATCTGGTTCAGATCTAATATATGTTAGAGAAGCATGCGACTAATAATAGTATGATTGACAGTTTTCTCTTAGTGATACGACTTGTTCTCATGTCTTACTTATAAAATCATATAGATCTAGCAATAAAAATTTGATCTAAAAGTTGTTAAAAAACTTTATAATATGCAGGCAGAAGAAATCTATTCTCCAACTAGTTTCTTTGCTTCAACACCTTTCATATGTTTAATTGTTGCTTGCGCCGCCGCCAGTCTTGCCACAGCAACTCTATATGGTGAAGCACTTACATAGTCTAGTCCTGCCTTATAGAAGAATTCTATTGACTTTGGATCTCCACCGTGTTCTCCACATACGCCCACCTCTAGGTTCGGGTTCGCTTTTTTGCCTTCTCTTGTTGCCATCTCAACTAGTTTTCCGACTCCTTCTACATCTATTGTCTCAAACGGGTTTTCTTTAAGTATCTCAAGCTCCAGATATTGTGGCAGGAATTTGTTCTCTGCATCATCTCTGCTGAAGCTGAATGTTGCTTGAGTAAGATCATTTGTTCCAAAGCTGAAGAAATCAGTTTCTTTAGCTATTTCTGCGGCTGTTAATGTTGCTCTGACAGTCTCTATCATAGTCCCTATTTTAACAGGTATCTTCACTCCATATTCTCTCTCAACATCTTGTAAAGCTGGCAGAATAGCCCTCTGTTTAACAAGCTTGATCTCGTTGACATGAGCAACCTGTGGAATCATTATTTCAAGAACAGGCTTATAACCTTCTCTAATAAGCTCTGCAGCAGCCTCAATCATTGCTCTGGCGAGATAATAGTAAAACTCTGGATATGTGACGCCTACTCTAACACCTCTGTGGCCGAGCATTGGGTTATGTTCTTTTAATGTTGAAACTCTTTTATAAAGCCACTCAAGTTCTTTAAGTTTGTTCTGATACTCCGATAGATCTTTGGCTCCTTTTCTCTCAGCATCTCTCATACTCTCTCTAACATCATAGATCTGTTTTAAAACCTCCTCTGGCGAAGGTAGAAACTCGTGTAGCGGAGGATCTATAAGTCTTATGACGACTGGAAGGCCGTCCATGATCTTAAGCATCTCTTTGAAGTCTGGCTTGATCATTTTGGCAAGTTCTTTCAGATATTTCTCTCTCTCATCTTTGCTCTCTGCAAGAATAATTTTTCTCAGAACCTCCAGTCTCTCAGGTCTTCTAAACATTCTCTCGATCCTTAGAAGACCTATTCCTTCTGCACCAAATCTTCTTGCGATCTCAGCATCCTCAGGAACATCGGCGTTAGCTCTCACACCTAGTCTTCTTATCTCATCAGCCCATTTCAATAAAGTCTCTAACTCGCCCTTGACCTCGGGCAACACTGTAGGAAGCTCTCCCAGATACACATTTCCAGTGCTACCGTCAATAGTGATCCAGTCTCCCTCTCTGACCACTACATCTCCTACTCTAAACATCTTCTTCTCATAATCAATAACTATAGACTCTGCACCTACAACAGCAGGCTTTCCGATTCCTCTGGCAACAACTGCTGCATGAGAAGTCATTCCTCCTCTAGAGGTCAATATGCCGACTGCAGCATAAAATCCATGAACATCGTCAGGCTTAGTCTCTACTCTCACTAAAATAACTCTTCTACCCTTCTTAGCCCACTCAACAGCATCATCAGGATCAAAAACTACTTGGCCGCTGGCGGCTCCGGGAGATGCTGCCAGACCTTTCGCTATTGACACAGCCTTAACCTTAGGATCAATTGTTGGATACAATAGCTTCTGTACTGTGTCTGGAGGCACTTTTAATATAGCCTCTTCTTTCGTTATAATGCCTTCTAAAGCCATCTCAACAGCTGTCTTAACTCTTGCAATAGGAGTCATCTTGGCTGCTCTATTTTGTAAGAAATATAATCTTCCATTTTCTATAGTGAATTCTATATCCATAACATCTTTATTAAGCTTCTCCAACTCTTTGCCTGCTTTTATAAGCTTCTCATAATTCTCAGGCATCATCTTCTTAAGCTCCTCAAGATCATATGGAACTCTGATCCCTGCGACAACATCTTCTCCTTGAGCATTAGGCAGAAACTCTCCATAAGGTCTGTTCTCTCCTGTGGCCACATCTCTTGTGAAATATACTCCGGTGCCTGAGTTCCAGCCCATGTTTCCAAACACCATAGTCACTATGTTGACAGCTGTGCAGTCAGCCATGTCTGGCGTTATCTTGTTAGCTATTCTATAGAATATTGCTCTGGGATTCATCCAAGACCTGAAGACAGCCTTGATAGCCAGCTCAAGCTGTTTCGCAGGATCCTGCGGAAACTCTCCCCAGTTATCTTTTATAATCTTTTTATATTCATCGACGAGCTTCTTCAGATAATCAACAGATCTTCTCCACAAATTAGGAGCCACGTCTCGTGGAGGCTGTGCATCAAGTCTCATACTATATTTAGGATATTCTCTTTTTATCTTCTCAAGTTCTTCAGAAAAGTTTTTCTCAGCATCTCTCTTAAATTCCTCCTCAATCTTTTTATATGCTTCATCAAATAGCTTCTCATTTATTCCAAGAACGATCCTGCCAAACATCTGTAGAAATCTTCTGTAAGAGTCATATGCAAACCACTCGTTATCAGAAACTTTGGCTAAAGCCTTAACGGTCTCGTCATTAAGACCTAGATTAAGTACTGTATCCATCATACCAGGCATTGATAAAGCTGCTCCAGATCTTACGGAGACAAGCAGAGGCATGCCCTCGACGGCGCCGAATCTCTTGCCAGTCTCTTTCTCAAGCCATCTCATATATTCCATAACCTGATCCATAAGGCCCTGAGGTAGATCTAGAGAGTCTATTATAGACCAGATCTTTCTAATGATCTCGTCTCTAACTTGTGGAGGAGGATTCTTCTCCAGCTCTTTAACCAAAGAATCGATCTCATCTCTCTTGAGACCATAAAAATCTCTACAAGCCTCTGTAGTTATTGTGAACCCTGGCGGCACTGGAAGTCCTATCTGAGTCATCTGCGCGAGAGAGGATCCTTTTCCCCCCAAAAGTTTTTTGTCTCTCCAATCTCCCTCATGAAATGCATATATGTATTTTTTATATGACATACATTATTGCCCATCTAAAATTTGAGAGAGAAGGTTTAAAAATTTCTACTCCACAGAGATATGATATAACTTGTTACTAACAGTTTTTAAATAATGATCAATGGCTTTCAAAATAGCTTTTGTCCTATGACTAAGCATGATCTTTATATCTTCACCTAACTCGGCAAAAGTTTTGTCATATCCATCAGGTATGAATATAGGGTCGAAGCCGAAGCCTTCTGAGCCTCTCGCCTCTCTACTGATCACCCCATATACCTCTCCCGATGAGATGAACGTAGCATCTACCCCTTTGATCTTGTACGCCACAACTGCTTTGAAAAAAGCTCTTCTATTCTCATGTCTCTCCAAAAGTCTTAATACGCCGTCAAGACCGATCTTTTTATATACATAGCTTGAGTAGGGCCCTGGGAAACCGTTTAAAGCCTCTATAAATAAGCCTGAGTCTTCTCTCATAATAATATCCCACTTCTCAATATCTATCTTCTCAAGAGCTTTTCTTAACGTATACAAAGCTATATCAGCCAGATCATCTGACTGTATCTCTATAATCTCAATATCGCTAGAAGGAGCCTCGACAGAAAAAATCTCTTCTTTAAAAAGCTTCCTAAGAATCTTCTCAATCTCCCTGATCTTATTCATATTTCTGGTTATATAAAGGATCTTAATCATCTCAACTTACAGCTCTCCCATTACTCCATATGTCAAAAAAGTATCTAAGCAAGATCTTTGCAACATCCTCATCATATATCAATACTGAGACCTCGTGATTCCTCTGAAGAGCAGACTGAGTCCAGTTATGAGATCCTAAGAAGACTATTTTTCCATCAATAATGACAAGCTTGGTATGAGTTGTTCTTCCAGAGCTCTCATCAAGCTTGACAGAGATATTATGAGACAAGAGATAATTAATCGTCTCAGGATAGCTGTTATAAGTCTCGTCATCAACAATAATTTTCACATCAACATTTCTTTTAGATAAATTGATCAATATGTTAAGAAGAGTATTCACAGGATCCCTAGGATCCTTAGAATCATACTTGATCACATACATGATCACATATACACTCTTATTCGTTCTAGAGAGAATAACGCTTAGATTGCCATAATAATCTTTATCTAAAAGTATCGAAAGTTTCTTAGATGAAGATATAGAAGGCCCAATGATGCTTGTGAGGGTCTGGTAGACAGTTTTCTCAACAACTTCTTCTCTCCCAATGTTTTTACTTGATATTATATATCCAACTGCTACTCCAACTATGAATATCACCAGGATCATCATTATCAGAGACTGTGTTTTTATCTCAGCTTTCTTATGACGCATGCTCATAAGATATCCTCCCACATATTATATTTGATCTATATATAAAAATTATATGAGAAATAATGTGTCTGAAGCTATGTAAACCGAATGATCTGCTATTCTCTCTAGATATATAGCCATTATAAGATCCAGGTATGTACATTTGTTAATCTCTTTTCTAGCTCTCTCAATCGCTTGGGCCAGCATAACATCTACATTACTATCATATTTAACAACTTCGTTTGCTATAGTAGGATCTTTATACATAAAGCTTTCTATGCTGTCTCTCATCATTTTAACTACATGTGGAAGCATTTTTCTTGTTATCTCGAAATCACATTCTTTCTCTTCTTCTCCGAGAAGATTTTTAAACATAAATGCCATGTCGAGAGCATATCTTGAGAATCTGAATAATCCATATGATATCTCTAGACTGGCAATTAGATATCTAAGATCTGATGCGACAGGCTGAAATCTTGCTATAGTCTCAATAACTAGTGAATGAATCTCTGTTCTTAAAAGTCTTATTTTAGTAACTATGTCGCTCACATCTTCTATCTTATATACTCCTTTGCTCATCTCATTGACAAGATTCTCTACTAACGATGACATCTCTTTTAACTTAGTCCTGATCCTTTCAATTGATATATCGATAGGCCTCATATGATCACCCGATTCTCCCAGTCACATATTTCTCTGTCAAAGGATTCTTAGGTCTAGTAAATATCTCCTCCGCAGGTCCTGTCTCAATTATCTGACCATCATATATAAATGCTACGTAATCAGAGACTCTGGATGCTTGAAAAGGATAATGTGTCACCAAGATTATAGTGACAATCTTCTTAAGCTCGATCATCAGCTCTTCAATTTTTGAAGATCCCACGGGATCTAGATTTGACGTAGGCTCATCCATAAGCAATATCTTAGGCTTCATGGCGAGAGCTCTCGCTATACAAAGTCTCTGTTGTTGTCCTCCAGATAATACTCGAGCAGGCTCATGAAGTCTGTCTTTAACTTCATCCCATAGATATGCTCTCTCAAGAGCCCATTTAACTAATTCATCAAGTTCTTTTTTTGATTTAACAAGTTTATTATATTTAGGTCCTAAAGCCACGTTATCATAGATAGAGAGATGCGGCAACGGATTAGGGATCTGAAAGACCATTCCTATTAATCTTCTCACATTCTCAGGTCTCGTGTTCTGATCATTAATTTTTATGTTCTCTAAATATATCTCTCCAGAGATCTTGACATTTTGATATAACTCTATGATCCTGTTTATCGTTCTTAAAAGAGTTGATTTACCACTTCCAGAAGGCCCCATTATAGTGAACACAGTGTTTCTAGGAATATCAAGATTAATATTCTTCAGAACATGTCTATCTCCTATCCATACATTAAGATCTTTTATTCTTAACACATAGCTGTTCTCAATATTCTTCATATCTCCATCATCTCTTATATATTATGTATCTGCTTATAACAAATAACACAAGTATGATCATGAGAAGTATAAATGCGGCGGCCCAGGCAAGATCAATCCAGTTGTCATACGGCGAGAGACCTGCCCTATAGATCCATAGAGTCATAGATCCTATCGGGTTAAGAAAAACATCTGGAAATCTAGTCACATAATGATCATTTCCAAAAGCTGTGAATAAAAGAGGCGCAGTCTCACTTAATATTTTTGACACTCCGATCATGATCCCTGACAAGAGAGCTGATTTGACATAGCTACTTAAAACTATTGATGCTCTGATCCTCGAGAAGCCTAATGAGTATACAGCTTCTCTGATATGATGAGGAATATTTTTGAACCCGTCTTCACTCTGTGTGTATACATACGGTATCATGACTATAGCCAGCGCAATTGCACCTGTGATCGGGCTGAACCTCGGTATATAAATATGTCCTCCTAATCCAAAGATCTTAACAAGATCGTTTATAAATTCCTCGATTAGAAGAACCGTGCCATATACAGATAATCCTATCACGATAGTTGGAAACTCGATCATTATTCTCACAAGGAGAGATGTCAACGGACCTAGTCTTTTACTCATGCCCTCCACAGTATATATTGCTGACAATATTGATATAGGGATCCCTATTAAAGATGCTATGCTTATCAAAATTAGAGAGCCAAGAACATAGGGTCCTATTCCTCCGAGCTCCTCAGATCCTGGTATAGGAGGCTCTTTAAATAATACCCCCAAAGGATCTCTTGCTATAACATTAATTCCTCTCCACGCAACTGTTAGAAATATATGAATCAAAGGTATCATTCCCAGCAGAAATATTATTATGATCCCAGTGATCATAAGATCAGATTTTAATCTCCTAAGATCCATAGGGTGTCACCTATGAAAGCTTCTATGAAGATATAGAGCAACTATGATGTTGATTATGAAGCCTATGCTGAATAATATTAATGCAGCAAAATATAATATAGGTATCATGATCCCTGTGGCATTTAAAAATTGATTAGCTAAAAGACTTGCAATAGTATATCCAGGCATAAAGATCTTGTAGAACTCTGGATTGACAATATTGCCGACCACCATAGCAACCGCCACAGTCTCTCCAACAGCTCTTCCAAATGCCAACAAGAGGCCCGCTAATATAGAGCTTTTTATATAAAAGATCTCGTTTTTAATAACCTCCCATTTTGTGAGTCCAAGAGAATATAAAGCCTCTTTAATATCAAAAGGTATCAATTTTAAGGCTTCTCTTATTATCGATGTTGCAAACGGATATATCATGATCCCTAGCAATACACCTGCTGTAAATATAGATGTTCCCGAAGGACTGTAAGAGCCTAAAAAATTTTTGAGACCAGGAATATTGTCTATAAGAGGCGTCATTACATGATCTCTTAAAAACGGCGTTAGAATAAAAAGCCCCCAGAGACCGTAGACCACTGATGGAACCGCGACCCCTAGATCAACCATCACCTCGAGAGGAGCTCTCATCTTTGACGGCGAGATCTCTACTATAAATACTGCTGTTGATATCGATAATATAAGCGCTATGATGATCGCTATTAACGCTACTACTAATGATCCTCCTATTGCAAAAAAGATCCCGTATCTATCATGAACAGGATCCCATATAGAAGATGTTAACACATAGACCACTTTAGAAAAACCTTTCTCGAATAGTGGTGTTGAAGAGATTATCAATACAAATAGTATGACAAAGATCAGAATCATGATCAAGATATTATTAACTGAAAAAAGATAAAAAAGATCTTTGGCCATAAATCTTCACCTTTAAAATTTGAATACTTCAAAAAATATTTATTTAAAAAGATCATTTCATGTATGTGTTTATATATTCTATTGCTTTGCCGGCCAACTCTGGTGGGAGAGGTATATAGCCGCTTAAGATATATCTGCTATTCTGACCCTCAGTCAAGACCCAGATAAAGAATGCTTTAAAAGCTTCTCTCTTATCCTTAGGAAGATCTGTGTAGACTATTATAAACGGCGTACCTACTATAGGATAAGTCTTTGGGCCGTCTTGATATATAAATAACAGAGGGACATCGCCCCAATATTGATCTGGAGGAGGAAGCTCTTTAGCTCCTCTCTTAAGAGCCTCAATAACATTTTCATTTGTTGGAAGAACGAAATATCCATCTTTATTTCTTAAGGCTGCTATAGGAATTCCTTCTCTCTCAGCATAATTAGGCTCTACATATCCTATTGAATATTTCGTTGATTTAACCGCTGCTGTCACGCCCTCACTTCCTTTGCCACCTATTCCTCTCCCGGTCTGATCTATGGGCCAGTTAACAACTAATCCATAGCCCACTGTCTGATTCCATTTCGGATAAGTTTTTGAGAGCCACATAGTTGTAAGAGCTGTTGTCCCGCTGCCATCACTTCTGTGAACTCCTATGATCTTTTGATGTGGAAGAATGTTTTGACACTCAGGAGTTTGTAAAGATTTGATCTGAGGGTCGTCCCAGTACTCTATTTCTCCAAGATATATCTTTGCAACAACTTCTCCTGAAAGTCTCAGCGGACCACATCTTTGGTTATCCCACTCAGGGATATTATATATGATTGCTACAGATCCTGCTATCACAGGAAATTGAATAAAACCTCTCCCACTCATCTTAATCTTCTCATAATTATCTTTAGTAAGTGGTATATCAGAGCCTGCAAAATCTAAAGAACCATCTAAAAGACCTTTCTGACCTGCGCCGCTACCTATGCTCTGGTAATTTATTATGACCATTCCTTTGGTAAGATCTTTGAAGACGCTTATCCAAGATTGCATCTGAGGATTTATAAATGAGGATCCTCCTCCATTTAATGTTACTTGTGTAGTGAATTGAGGGATCGTATATGTGAAACTTGGTGTAGCAGACGTGGCAGATGTTGTCATAACACTCGTATATGTATATGTTATAGGAGTTGTGATAGTAGTGGGAATCGAGATTGTTATAGTCTCAACTTTACTCGGAGCTGAGATGCCGCCTGATGATGCTCCTACATAATATGCTATAACACCTACTATTATCAAGATCACTATAAACAATGTTAGACTAGTTTTATCTATCTGCATTAATGTATTCACCACTTTATGCTTATAATATTCAACATATATTTTTTTGCATATGCATACATATGTATAGCTTATATAAGAAACCGATTAAAATAACTTATACATATTTAAATCTTCTTTATACATTGAGAAGAGAATTTAAGCATTAAAATGTTTTGCAACTGAAGTCCTCATCATTTAAGACGGGAGGAGGTCTGTATTGTATATGAAAGGATCTTTATTTAGATGGCTCTGGATGTATAGTTATATATATATTACGTTTTGATAGTGTTCTCTCAATCTCATCAATGATCTTATGAGCTTCTCTGAGACTCATGTCCTCTGGAAACATAATTATTATCTCTCCATAATAAACCCCTTGATAGACTTGTCTAAGTCTCATATCTGATATTCTAAGACCTTTTCTAGTGATCTCTTCAGAAACTATTTTAATGATCTCTTCTGATATCACATCGCTTATGTCTACCAAAAGAATTCTAGCAGAAGACAATATCTCGAAGACAAGTATAGAATAGAGAGATAATCCTCCGGCGAGATCTAGATAGAAAGAATATAAAGATCCTGTGAATGCCGAGATCGTTGCCACAGCTCCTTCTACAAGCTCTATATAGGTCATTTTTCTATAGATCTCAAAGACTCTTCCTATCCTTCTTGTCAAAAAAACTACAACAACATATGTCATGAAGCCTGAGAATGAATATACAGAGGCATACACATCAACTTTATAACCTTTCAAAACGCTATTAACAAGATCTGGCAGTAAAATTCCTGCTATAAATGAATAGAATAACAACATAAAAAGATCTCCACCAAAAGCATATCTCAAATGTCCATACATATGATCTGCATCGGGAGGTCTTCTACTCATACTTATGAAATACATAATGATGATTAACGATAATATGTTAGCTATACTTGTGGCAGCATCTACTAATACAGCTCTCGACATGTATACAACGCCGCCGATAATCTTTAGAAATCCTGCGAGAAATCCTAAAAATACTATTGTATAGAAGATTTTTTTATTATCATCTGCTTTTTTCAATTAATAATCTCCGATTATAGTTTCATCATAAGAATAGAAACTTAAAAATATAAAAACTTATTTAGATTGTTGTGAGCTCATGATCATGTCTATTCTTTTGTCGTAATATTCTAAAGCTTTTCTAATATAATTCTCTGAGATTCTTCCTAAAGGCGTGGGGGTCTCTAATATTCTTCTCGGGATCCTTATTTTATCTGCTTGGAACCCCTCTTCTCGTTTTATCTTATGTTTCTCTACATAGATCTCTCTACCTATTCTCATAAGATCTTCTTCATTATAGTTATAGCCTAGAGCTTTTAAAGACTTTATCACAAGTTCTTTAGTATAGACTCCTCTTGCAAATAAACATAAGACATATGAGTTTAATATCTGTCTCCAAGCCTCTTCTTCTATTATCATCTCGACAGCCTTCTCAGGTTCAGGAGCATCTTTTCCTGATGCAACAAGCTTCTCATCCATAGAATATGCTCCTGCATCAAGATGTGAATGTCTTGCTCCAATAGCCAGAGATATGTGATATAAAGGTCCTGTGTGATAGCCTGCCGGCTCAACCTTGTTATATGCTATTGCAAATTCTTCTCCTCCATATCTTCTGGCAGCCTCTTCGACTCCCAGACTTAATATCTTATAGAACTCGTTTGGCTGTAGAACTATATTATGAATAGCATCTATATAGCTTCTCCAGTCTCCCCATCTAAATGGTCTCAAAGTCTCTTTCTCTGATATCAATCCTTTCTCATAAGCTTCTGTGGCCCATGCAAGAACTACTCCTGTTGATATAGCGTCTAAACCTTCTTCTTCAACTGCTTTGATGATTTTTAGAAGACCTATTCTATCACTTACTCCAAGATTACTTCCTAAAGCATATATAAGCTCATAGTCGTAAGGCACAAATTCTGTCTTGTAGAAGAATCTCTCTGTGGCATACTCCTCTCTTATATAAGCCAGATGTATACATGCGACTGGACATGCTACACAAGCAACTCTTCTAGCAAGATTCTCTTCAGCAAGCTTCTCACCACTGATCTCTTCGGCACCCTCGAATCTTCCTGAGCTGAAATTTCTTGTTGGAAGAGCCCCAAGTTTGTTCAAAGGAATCACGTTTGCCGGCGTCCCAAGATCATGATATTTTCTTGTTGCAGGTCCTCTGGTAAGCTCATAAAGCTCTCTATAGATCTCTCTAAAACTTTTTACATCTGGCAGTTTAAATGTTCTTCTGCCAATGACTACCACAGCCTTAAGTTTTTTAGAGCCGAACACAGCTCCCAAGCCCATTCTGCCGAAGTGTCTATAAGTCTCTACAGTGACGTTGGCATATCTCACAAGTCTCTCGCCGGCTCTTCCAATTCTCATTATAGTTCTCATGCCAGCTCCCGGCAGAGCTTCTCTTAATACTCTCCCAACGGTCTCTGAAGATCTCATGCCCCATATAGCTCCGGCATCTCTGAAGCGTACTTTCTCGTCATCAATCACAATATACACAGGTCTCTCACTTGCTCCTTTGATCACTATTGCTCCGTATCCAGCGAATCTTATTGCTGCAGCAGATCTTCCTCCTGCGTGAGATTCTGCCATATATCCGTTTAATGGTGATTTGAATACTGCGACAGTTTTGGAAGCCATTGGAAAAACTCCTGTGCCAGGGCCTACAGCAAATATGATCACATTGTCAGGACTCAAAGGATCTGTTCTTCGAGAGACCTCCTCTTTATATAACTGTGTTGCCACACCAATCCCACCGATCCATCTGCTGAAAAGATCTTCTCTATCTTCTATCCAAAAGATCTTTCTCGTAAGATCTATGTATAAAACTTTTGAAAGAGTCTTGACCCAGTCCATTTAAGCCACCTCCTCAAGAGCAAGAACATTATGTGGACAGAAACCTACGCAATATCCACAGTGAGTACATATGAGAGGCTTCATAGAGTCATAATCCCACATGACAGCGCCTATATCACATGCAGAGACGCAGTTTCCACATCCTATACATCTGCCTGGAGACAAGATCACTCCACCACCAGGTCTCAGAGAGAGAGCATCAGTAGGACATACTCTGGCACAGGGAGGATCTTTACATGCTCTACAGACAATGATTACGAATCCTCTCTCGACACCGCCGGCAGACCTCACGTAAATAGCTGACTTAGTAGGACCTACATAACCAAATCTATTACTACACGCCTCCATACATAATTGACATCCAACACACATGTTAGGATCCACAACAACAAGCCTCTTATACATTAAACCCTCCTCCAAATAAAATTATAACTATTATAATTTAAAAGCAAGCAATTAATACATGATATAAATTAGGAGAAAAAGATCATCTTATACAGCTTTTATAAAAATTTTCATATATTAATATATAAAAAGGGCCCGTAGTCTAGCTTGGCTAGGATGCGGGGCACCTTCGCAAGAAGGCCCGACTCGGGACCAAGCGAGAATCCCCGTGATCCCGGGTTCAAATCCCGGCGGGCCCATCACATGTTTTAAAATTATTCGGCTTTCTCTCTATATTAAAATCTAGTAACATTCTTATAACAGATCTAATTTTTTCTAAGGTCTAAAAATTAATGAGATTATGTATGTAACTGACCTCCTAGCCTGTCTAATGATCATAATCCTTTCAGGCGGATCATTAGTTCCCCCTTATATCTTCGGAGCTACATCTATCATCTGAGAAGCGGTAAGGAGTCGGAGCCCCTCACGAGGAGATATACCTAGTTTTTAATCCTTTTTTCCTAACATTTAGTTTACCAACAACATCTCTATCTGCCTCAAAGTTGCATTTTGGACATTCTGAGGACGTTCTGTCTGGATCGATCTTCACATATGGTGCGTCGTGTTTCTCAGCCTGCCAGTCGATCCATCTCTCGATCCTTGAATAACCCATGATAATAAGCTTAGTCTTATGATCCTTGAAAAGCCTTCTTAATGATTTTATGAGATTGATAAGATCTTCTCTTGAGACAGCATATCTAAGCTCTCTAGTCAACCTGATGATCTCCAGAGATATCTTCCTCGTCCAATCAACTAATATGTTTCTACCTTTCTCCCACTGCCAAAGGTGACAAGATGCTTTAGCTACTCCGACTAGAAGACAGCTAAATTCCTCCTAAGCCTAGTTAGGAAGCTGTATGAGAGCAGTAAGGGAAAGTCTGCATCAGCAATATTAACAAGCTATGGGGTTAGGGTCTACGTATACGAAACTAAAGACTTGATAAGAAAGGTAAATATATCCGAAGTTGTATCAGGGTGGGCCTAAGCGATTTTATAAGCCTAGTATACTCAGGTATAAGATACCTTATAAAGACCTCTTCAGAGGGGACAACATGTGCCAACAAACTTACAGCCTAGTTGCACTAAGAGCAGTACTTCGAGTAAGAGCCGAGAACTTTACCCAGTAGAAGGATCCTGCTTAAGCTATAGAAACTCTAGAGAGCCTCTACGCCAAGTTTCTGGAGTAACTTCAGCGGAAGTAGATAAAAATTAAAAAAGTAAATAGATTTAGCTCGAGGATCTGAGCTTAAAGCCTGCTAGCCTAGTTATTAGTACTGAACAGGCGTTGTCTCCCGAGGCGTTTATGGCGGTTCTTATGGCATCTGCTATGGGGTCTATAACCATCATTATACCCACACCCTCTAGAGGTAGACCAACCACACCTAGAACATAGGCTAACATTATCGTGCCACCGCCAGGTATGGCTGCCGTAGCTACTGAGCCTATTACAGCAGCCGTCATCGCTAGACCTAATTGAGCTGGCGTAAGTGAGATGCCGAAGAGCTGTGCAATGAAGAGGGATGAGAGAGCTTGATACAGAGCTGTACCGTCCATGTTTACCGTGGCTCCTACGGGTAGAGTTATATTGAAGACCTCCTCCGGGACTCCCATCCTTCTAGATGCCTCCATGTTATAGGGTAGGGTTACGGCAGACGACCTTGTCGTAAAGGCTATGAGAAATGGCGTGGACTGATACTTGAAGTACTTCAGTGGGTTAAGCCCTCCTGCAGCCACTATGATACTATAGATTACGAAGAAGTGCATCAAAGTGAACGAATACTGAGCCACTAGAAACTTACCGTAGGCGCCAAGCATCTTGGGCCCGTAGACAGCTATTAACCAAGCTGCATAGCCGAATATTGCTACAGGTGCGTAGTACATTATAATACCAACGAATTTTATCATAAGGTCTGAGCCTAGCTTGATGATTGAGTAGATTCTCCTACCCTCCTCACCTAGTAATACTATAGCAACACCTAGAATTATCGCGAATATTATCATAGTCATAGCACCACCAACTGTTAGCAGATTGTAGAAGTCTAACTGGAAGAAGCTCAACAATATATCTACAGATGTCGGCGGCTTAGGCGGTGCGTAGCCAGCTGGAGGTTTAAGACCTATTCCGATCCCAGGCTGGAAGAGCTGACCGGCTAGTACCCCCCAGTAGGCTGCTAGAGCTGATGTACCTATATAGAGTATTAGCATCCAGAGGAGTACTACGCCTAACCTTCTCAGATCAGCAATAGAGGCTACCGCAGCTGCTATAGTGAAGAATATAAGCGGCGGTATAACGATTCTTATTAATCTCACGAATATATCTCCCAGAGCTTTAAACCATGCTACAGCTTCAGTTCTCACAGCCTCTGGTGCATAAAGGAGGGAGAACCCCACTACAAGCCCTAGGACGAACGCAATAGCAATAGCTATTAGGATTCGATAAGTGGGGCCCCTAGCTCCCATAAAATATTACCATATTTAGATATTTTTTAAAAAATATATATATCCGAGTTTAAAAATTAATTGATCTTCAGCTGGGTGATTTCACATTATACTACTCTAAAAACTCAATACCTCTAAGATTACTGTAGATTACCCTCCCAAGAACTTTCGACCTTATTATTATATAGCCTGTGATATAGTGGGACCGCCTTCTCTTTACAGCTAGTGCGGTCAGGATATAAATCTGGATAAACTCTAAAGGGAATTCCGAGTAGCACAGTATCTTAAGAATAGTCTTAGATAACTCCAGTATTAACCTCTAGGATCTCGCGTTCTAAGGTCCGAGGAGCATGTCAGAGATGTCGCAACACTACTCTACTGCCTAAATATGTGATGATCTCAACGTGATGAAGTACGTTATAACCATCTGAGTAAAGTACCGGCGACTTCACCCGCATGGTTACAACCGGGTTTGGTGTCTTCTTTAGGCTCCTGGGGGTAATAGCATTAGTAAGCGTCCGCCTAGGTGCATAAAGAAGTAGTGTCTATCAGAACTAGGCTTCTCCGATATGCAGGTCTTGTTAGTACATGAGGTCCTCAGTAGTTTGTCTCATTGTACGTCTATAGACATGTCCCCGTCTTCCATTACTCCTACCTAGCGACTTAACCTTAACAACCTGTTTACGAAGTATGGAGAAGTCATAGCTGATGATATTTGGCTTTATTACACATCAACAATCAACGAATTGAAAATCGCGCAACAATTTGGACATATAATTGTTAGGAGGGTTTATAAAATTCCAAGAGGGTCAAAAACTTGTTAAAAACTTTCTAAGTGATATATATGAAAATAAAAATAACACTAAAGGATTACATAATCAGATTCAACTCATATATAGAGAAATGTGCTTAAATGGTGCCAGAACAGATTGTCGACCTCCTAGCCTGTCTAATGATCATAATCCTTTCAGGCGGATCATTAGTTCCCCCTCATATCTTCGGAGCTATATCTATCATCTGAGAAGCAATTGAGGCGGCCAGAGATCCCTCTAAGAGCCTCATCCCGAGCTCCTAGATCGAACGTTTAGAAAGCTTGTAAACTTTTTCTCTTATCCACGCCTTAAAAGACAGGTTTTCAATTGTAATGTTATCGACTTTGTTCCTTTTTCAAAAAGATTCTTAGATAATCTCTAATTTAAGACCTGATATTAATTAGAAAGATCCTTGGCAAATTTCTCATCTAATAATTATTCGATTATGTTAAATATTTTAAGCCGTCAAATATATAGAATTTATTGGGGCCCGTCGCCTAGCCAGGATAGGGCGTCGGCCTTCTAAGCTCTATGGCTCCTGCGCGGTGAGAGCCGATGGTCCGGGGTTCAAATCCCCGCGGGCCCGCCACATATTCTTAAATATTTCTGTGGTTGTTATATTTATCTTTCTTATACTAAGAGTTTTTGGAGGTCTCTACATATAAGTGAGATAAAGATAAAATCATCATACATACTATTGATCTATTGTCAAGATCATGTTAATATAAAGACTAGAGCAAAGATCTTTACACTTGACAAGGGCTTCTACATCTACATAGGGTCATGTGGCATAAATTGCTCAAGGATCCTTAGGCATATGGGTATGAGAAGAAAGAAGAGACTGTTCTGGCATATTGATTATCTGCTTGAGAAATGCACACTTAAAAAAATAATGATCATACCGGATATAGATGAGATCATGCTGACAAAATTGTTAAGTGAAGATAAAGAATTATTTGAAGAGATCCCTGGATTCGGATCTTCAGATGATCATGTTAACAAAACTCATCTACTAAAAATCAAGAATTCCAAGATCGCCGTTCATATTATTTCAGAAGTATTATTAAAAGGATCTTTTAGAAATGTTGATATATCTTAATTTATATAAAAAATAATTGGTTAAACAAAAGTGAAGATCCTTTATATAACAGGGCTTTATCCGCCTCCTGAGACAGCTAACGGGATCAGAGCTTACTATTTTGTTAGGGAGATGATAAGATCAGGTTTTGATGTGTTTGTGATCGAGACAGTCTCGAGAGCGAGATCAGATGTAGGAGGTTTTTTCGGGGAGAAAGTGGTTAGACTACATACTCATTCCAATTCCAATATTCTTAGAGCTGTAGATCTATTTTATAAGGCTCGTTCTACGACTAAGAACTTAGTAAAGATCGTCACCAAATATAACCCTGATCTAGTGATCTCCACATGGCCTTCTCATGATTCTATGCTCCTAGGAAAAATTATTTCCGAGAAAATTAAATCTCCCTTAGTCGTAGATATACAAGATCTTTCTGATTATTTTTTAAGTTTAAGGCCTGAAATATACTATAAAATATTTTCAGCTGTCTATTATAATATCTTTGATAAGATATATGAAATTATTGCTGATGCAGACAAAATTATCACAGTAACAGAGCCCTTTAAATGGATCCTTGAGAAAAGAATAGGTAGGAAAGATATTGAGATAATATATAATGGAGTTGATGTTGAGATTTATAAAAAAATGATTCTTATATCTCCTCAGAAGAAAATCAAATCCGATAATGTGACCGGAGTCTTTCTCGGAGATCTAAACTGGTGGTATCATATGCTTGATAGAATCATTAAAGCTATAGCGATTCTGATAGGTAGCGGAAAAATTTCGCGTCAAAACTTCACATTTAAAATTATTGGAGTAGGCAGATTAATGAAAAGATATAAAGAACTTACAAAATCTCTAGGAATAGAAAATATTGTGAAATTTGAAGGATATCTCGAGAGAGAGGATCTCGTGAAAAATCTTGTATCAGCAGACTTTGGGACCTTAGGAAGACCTTCGATTCGTAATTTATGGATTATAGCAAGCACACGAACAACCTTATATGAATATATGGCTGGTGGTCTACCAATATTTTCGTTTGGGCCACCTTATTCTTATACGAAACATCTAGTTGAAAGCAAAAAAATAGGCTATTATGTTCCTTCCGATGATCCCATATCATTAGCTAGAGAACTTCTTAAATTTATTAATAATCTCGATAGCTTTGATAGAGAAAAGATTCATAGAACATCTTATGAATACGATTGGAAAAACCTTGCATCAAAATTCATTTCGATAATAAGTAAGTGCTGTTAAGAATTTTCAACGATTACATCTTCTAAGAAAAGTTTTAATATAAATAGTAGCTCGATTATTTTACTATGATCTCTTAATCTGGTCTTTTCAAGATATTTATAGAATCTATTGTATTCGAACAAAAAATATAAAATTTTTTCTCCTGGTCGAATTTTTCCATTATTTTATAGATAGTTCAATTTTAAGTTAAAAGATCATTTAATTCTCATCTGCAAACCTCTGTTAGCAAAATTAAGAAATCTCTTAATAATGTTTCTCTTGAATTATAAACTGAAGATCCTGTCTCTTATAGTGAAAAAGAAGTCAGCTTTGTCATATAGGCATAGTATCTCTCTATGGTTTTTTCAAATCCTATTGATTTCTCTACAAGAAGACGAGCACCTCTTGAAACTTTTTCTCTAAGATCTTCATCTTTATAAAGGTTCTTTAATGCTTCTGAGATATTTCCTATTCTCTCTAATATTATTACATTTTCAAGATGTTTTAATCCTGGTATCATTAGCTCAGCCTTTCTCGAGGTGATTGTCGGAACCTCGTATAATAAAGATTCTATTAATTTAATAGGCACTCCACTACCACTAAATATAGGAGCTAACGATATTGCTGCACAACAATAAAGAGATCTTAGGACTTCATCTGGCACAAAATTTAAAATTTTCACATATCCGATATTACCACTATTTTTTCTTATATATCTTCCTACTTCCCCTACTATAACTAATGTTATTTTTATGTTGTCTTTTTTAATACTTTGTAAAATATTATTAACAGCAATAATGTTCGGCTTATGAGAGCTTCCCACATATAAAGCGTATCTTCCACATTCAAGTCCTAGGCTCTCTATATTATTTTGATCCTTGCGACTACAATCCTTCTTGGATCCTTTTACTGTTGGTCCGAGGTAAACGGTCTCTAATTTATATAGCTTACTGATAATCTCTTTATCTCTCATAGATATCGTCACTCTATTATTGATCATTTCCAGTACTTTTCTCTCTATCCTCTGCATAGATCTAAATACAAATTCTCTTAAAGACTTATATGAGAGCGAAGCAATATACTCGGCCTCAACATTATGTATCCTTAGCATTGATGGTAACCCTTTTAAGCTAAGCATATGACCTAAGTGAGAAAGATATGTCGTCTCAAGGATCGCTAGATCATAGTTTCTTGAACATATGATCTCCATAAGATCTTTATAAAGCTTACTAATTCTATCAATATCAAATTGGATCATAAGTTTAATAAATAAAAGAGCTTCCTTACTTGCCAATGAAAGAGCTCTTGAAGGGAGCAACAAAATTTTCCTGAGAAGATCTTCAGAAATTTCTACACACTCTATATTACGAAAATAGTCATCACGCGGGCATCCTAAACCTTTTCTTGATAAGCTGTAAACATCAACATGTAACCCTCTTTCTCTTAATCCCACAGCTAAGTCTCTTATGATTCTTCCGCCGCCGGTTGATATAACTCCCAATGGCCTATGAGATACTATTGCAACTCTCAATTATGGTCTCCTTAATATCAAGAGATATTTAAGCTAAATATTTTCGGAAGAACTTATATTTACTTTATTAAGTTTTTCTCTGAAATCTCGTTAAATCGTTTATAAAATTATAAAACAAATTTTTTAAGGGTTTTAGATGCTTTCTGAGAACATAAGAATCTCGGCGACTGATGAGAAATATTCTAGGGCTGAATTAAAAGATCTTGAGTACATATATTTCGACGAGATGATCGATGTCATAAGATCTTTCCCGAATCTTCTTCCACAATTTAGAAACAGAGATATTCTTATATACCCAGAGGTTCTTCAGACAAGACA
>Ga0080004_1115916_pt1 | contig 42167 bp, 39 predicted proteins | sample WasSprMetagenome_FD_69207 | JGI IMG/M metagenome (GOLD analysis project Ga0080004, IMG submission 69207) | Sulfidic aquatic microbial communities from Washburn Spring, Yellowstone National Park, USA - WS (SPADES assembly) (version 2) | ecosystem: Environmental > Aquatic > Thermal springs > Hot...
AATTTATAAATCTGAAAAATAGATTTGGAAGAATGATCAAAATTTCTTTTAGATCTTTCTTTGTTTCAAATAAAACAAATTCTTTAAATATTTTATGCTGTTTATCGTAAAATCTATTTTTGAAGATATCTATTATAAGAAGATATGATGATGAAGATGTAATTATGTTTATAACATTTTTAATGTAAAGTTTTAAATATTGGACTGGATTTTCCTTTATTGTATATAGTGTGATTAAAGTTAAGTATTTGCATAATTTGATATCGGTTAGTTTTAATGAGAGTTTTAATTCCTTTTCCGGCACCATTTCTCTTCCTTTTAATGATTTAATAATTCCAGAAGTTGCCGGATATTTATTCGCCAGCAAATTATAATTGGTATTTTCAATCAATGGAATTATCATCCAGGTTACGGCAATTCCCTGATGAAATTCTATTGGTGATGGTGAATTAAATGCTATGTAGTTTCTTATATGATATGGCAAAACTATCAATAAATGTCCTACCAGAAATAATAAAGAATATCTGATTTTCTTTTTAATTTCATCTTTTAAAACTAATATTATAAAAATTATTCCAAATATCCAGAATGCTTTTAAGACAGTTCTTGTGAGAACACTAATTCCCATTGAAATTCCTGATATGAAAAATAAATATTTCTTTTTCTTTTTGATAGAAAGTATAAAAAATAGAACAAATAAACTGAAAGTTAATAAATAGAATGTATCTGACATTATTGTTAATGAATTATAAATTAAATTTGGATTTATCGAAAGTATCCAGCCAGTGATTATTGTTATTTTTTTGTTTTCGGTTATGAGATATGTTATATACAACCATAATAGCAATATTAATGTTGATGATAAAAAATTTAAGATTATTATATCATTTTCTAATTTTCCATTTAATATTTTATGGAATAATGACGAGAGATAAAAAAATAATGGCGGTTTATTAGAATAGGGTTTCATTTGACCATCTACTATATCCACTCTTGAAAATCCATAACCGTTTGAAATATTTTTTATAACTTCTATATATTCTCCACTATCACCAGCGTATATTGCTCCTGATTTTGATAAAAGAAAAATTTTAATCAATAATGAAAAAACTAAAATTATCAAAATGTGAATATAAAAATTATATTTTTTCAGCATAGATAAATGACTGCTGCCCAAAAATTTTATGAAAAACAATTTCATTGTTAAATCTTCTTTGATAAAATTGCTTTAGATTTTCCATAAGAAATATTTTATAAATTTAGATAAATAAAGTAAAATAAAAATATGTCTAAATTCCCTTTGGTTTCGGTAATGATACCTTGTTATAATCATGAAAAATATATTTTAAATGCTATATCTTCTGCTTTATCTTTAGATTATCCAAATTTTGAAGTGATTTTTCTTGATGATTGCTCCTCGGACAATAGTTTTGAAATAGTAAAAAATAGTAAATATTCAAATGATAAAAGATTAAAGATATACAGAAACGAAAAGAATTTAGGAAGAACCCGGACATACAGGAAACTTTTATATGAACTTGCTAAAGGTGAGTGGGTTATAATGCTTGACGGTGATGATTATTTTTATGATGATGACTTTTTAAAATATTCTTTTGAAAAGATTTCTGATTTTAATTCAGATAAAATTGTAGCTGCAATTGGTGGTTATATAAAAAAAGAGGGGGAAGTTGAGATAAAAAATATTCCAAAATCAAAAATTGTTAATGGAGATGATCTTGTTTTAAAATATCCTGATATTTTTTATGCTCACGGGGCTGTTATTTATAAAAGAGTTGATGCTATGCAGCTTGATTTTTACAGAGCGGGTATAATGAGTGATGACCTTGAATCTCATTTACGGCTTTTTTTAAATGGAGATGTGTTATATATTGATAGAATTTTTTATGTGTGGAATGTAAATCCTCAAAGTGCTACTGTTAAAGCCAGTTATAATGATTATCTTAAAAATATTGATACTCTGATAAATTCTGTTTATTCTTATGGAGTTTTGTTATATCCTAATAGAAAAAATGATTTTAAAAAATGGAAGAAAAAAGCATTTTTAAATTTATCAAATATACTTATTTCAGTTTATGGGTTTAAAGATAAAGTTAAGTCCCAAAAAATTTATAACGATATAACTGCAAATGTTGGTTTATTAAGTTTTATTTTTTCTTCTACCTTTTTTACATTTATATTCTATCTATTATTACCATCCGGACTTTTTTTAAAACTAAGAAATTATGCTCAAAGAATGAGAAAAAAGATGTATAATTTTGTATAATTGTTTTAGGAGGTAGTTATGAAAAGGATGATAACATTAGTTATAGGATTAAGTTTGCTTGGTTTAAATCTTTTTGCGGATCCTTTTGATGATTTTAAGACAAACTTCGATAAGAATTATTTTAAGCCGTTTATAAAAGATTTTGGTGGTGTGCTTGGTGCAAATGATTTTAACAGTGGAAGATCGCTTGGTTTTCCTGGTTTTGATGTTGGTTTTGATATAGCGATACAAAAAGAGCCGGCATCTGATGATAAAATACTTAAAGCTGCTGGAGTTGATTCTTTTGGAATTCCTCTTGTTCATGGTTCTGTGGGGCTTCCGCTTGTAGGTTTTGATGTAAATCTTAGAGGATTTTCCTATTCTGGTCTTAATATAATTGGAGGTGGTCTTAGATACAATATTTTTAAAAGCGGAATGATTACCAAGTTTATGCCTGATTTATCTGCAATGTTTTTTTATGATAATATAGGATATGATTATTTTAAGGGAAATCATTTTTCTTTTGATATTGTTGGTTCTTGGGATATACCAATAGTTAAACCATTTGCTGGGGTTGGTTTTGATAGAACAAAACTTAAAGTAAAAGATGTAGATCCATCTGTAAATGGTATTGAGGAAACTGAAACAGGAACAAGATATACTATTGGGGTTAAATTTTGTCCTCTTCCTTTAGCATATATATATGGTGCTTATAGCATAATTCATAGTGAGCAGGGGTATAATTTTGGTGTTGGTGTAAGATTTTAAGTTTAAATTTTTAAAGGAGGATTTATATGCAGGCAGGAATTAAAACAACAAAAAAAACTGAAAATCTTATAAAACTTGTTGAGGAGTATGGAGCACATAATTATCATCCACTTCCTGTTGTAATAACTTCAGCAAAAGGTGTCTGGGTTAGAGATATTGATGGCAATAGATATATGGATATGCTTAGCGCATATTCTGCTTTAAATCATGGACATAGACATCCAAGAATAATAAGGGCATTGATAAGACAAGCAAAAAAACTTACTCTTACATCAAGAGCATTTAATAATGATCAAATAGGTCCTTTTTTTAAGGAACTCTGTGAGTTTACGGGTTATGAAATGTGTCTTCCAATGAATAGTGGTGCTGAGGCAGTTGAAACAGCAATAAAGACAGCAAGAAAATGGGGATATAAGGTTAAAGGAGTTCCCGAAGATAAAGCAGAAATAATTGCTGTGACTGATAATTTCCATGGTAGAACTGTTACAATAGTGTCTTTTTCTACTGAACCACAGTATAGAGATGGTTTTGGACCATTTACTCCCGGATTTAAAATAGTAAAATATGGTGATATCAATGAACTTGAGAAAGCAATTACGCCAAACACTGTTGCTTTTCTTGTTGAGCCAATCCAAGGTGAAGCAGGTATAAGAATTCCTCCTGAAGGTTATCTTAAAAAGGCATATGAAATTTGTAAAAAGAATAATGTTCTTTTTATAGCAGATGAGATACAGACGGGTTTTGGTAGAACTGGCAAGAAATTCTGCTGTGATTGGGAAGGTATAAAACCTGATATGATGTGTCTTGGAAAAGCGCTTGGTGGGGGAGTATATCCTGTGTCTGCTGTGGTTTCATCAAAAGAGATACTTGGAGTTTTTAATCCTGGAGATCATGGATCTACTTTTGGGGGAAATCCTCTTGCTTGTGCTGTTGCAAGAGAAGCACTTAAGGTTATAAAAGAAGAGAAACTTGTTGAAAGATCTCAAGAAATTGGAGAGTATTTTATTTCAAAACTTAAAACAATAAATGGACCTCATATTAAAGAGATTAGAGGAAGGGGGCTTTTAATTGGTGTTGAACTTGATACCAATGCAAGACCTTATTGTGAAGAACTTATGAAACTTGGTGTCCTTGCAAAAGAAACACATGATATGGTTATAAGGTTTGCTCCACCTCTGATAATAACAAAGAAAGAAATTGACTGGGCTTTCAAAAGAATACAACAAGTGCTTTCGAAATAAAGAAAGTAAAGCGAACGGCTCATATCTCACAGTAAGAAGTGAGAAACGTTAAAAACGTGAGAATCGTGAGAAATGTGAGAGATGTGGGATGATGGATTATAGATTTTGGATTGGAGGGTTCCGATGCTATGTCGGAGATTATTGCAGGGCTAAAGCCCTGCCCTACAAATAAATCCCCCTTGTTCCCCCTTTAATAAAGCAGGAAAAAAGGGGATTTCACTTTTCACTTCTCACCTCTCACTTTTTTACTTTTCACTTTTTCAATTATGAATCCTTATGAAGCAATAAAAGAAAAATTTAACAAACGAGCGGTATTAAATGTTTCTGCTAAAGAGATTACAAGTTATAAAACTGGTGGAGTGATTGACCTCATCGTTTATCCTGAAAATTTAGATGAGATTGTCTTTATACTGGATTTTATAAAGAAGAAAAATTTAAATTATTTTATATGTGGAAATGCAACAAATATTCTTGTAAGTGATAAAGGATTTAGAGGAATATTTATAAAAACTGATTTTCTTAAAAAAATAATTATAAAAGAAGATAGAATAATTGCAGAATGTGGAGTTTTATGGGATAAAATGATAGAGATATCTGTTTTAAATGGTTTTTGGGGGCTTGAAAAAACTTCCTATATTCCTGGAAGTGTTGGTGGGGCTATAAGAATGAATGCAGGAGCATTTGGCGAGGAAACATTTGATAGACTTGAAAAATTTAATGTCATTGATTTAAAAACTATGGAGTTAAAAGAAATTTCTAAATCAAGTATTAAATATGGCTATAGATATGTGGAAGGTATTGAAAATTATTTTATTTTAAGTGGTGAGTTTGTTTTTGAAAAAAAAGATCCCAAAGAATTAAAGAACATAAGAGATGAGATAATTAGAAGGAGAATTGAAAAGCAACCACTTGAATATCCTTCTGCTGGAAGTGTTTTTAAAAGACCTCCAGATAATTATGCATCAAGATTGATAGAAGAATGTGGGCTTAAAGGAATGAAAGTTGGTGGGGCAATGGTTAGCGAAAAGCATGCGGGGTTTATTATAAATACTGGGAATGCTACATCTTTTGACATATATAAACTTATCAATTTAGTTAGGGAAAAGGTTTATCAGAAAACAGGTATCCTTCTTGAACTTGAACAGATACTTATCGGTGAGTTTTAAAATTTACAACTTATTGTAAAAAATATTGTATAATTTACAATATGGATGTAAAATATCATAGATATCTTTTAAGTCTTCTTAATCAGGAAAGCCATAAAAAAAGAGTTAGACTTATTTTAGGAGCAAGGCAAACTGGAAAAACAACCTTGTTTTCTCTTTTAAAAAATGAGAATGATATTTTAATTGATTTACAAGATAGAAGCGAAAGGTTAAGGTTTTTGCAAGACCCATCGCTTCTTACAAGAACAGTTCTTGCTATTAAAACCCCTAATCCAAATATATTTATTGATGAAATACAAAAGGTTCCTGATTTGTTAGATGAAATTCAGTTTATAGTTGATAAAAATCCAGGAAAGTTTACTTTCACATTAACTGGAAGTTCATCAAGAAGATTAAAATCAAGTTCTTCTAATTTATTACCTGGTCGTGCTCGTATATATTTTATTTCTCCAATTCTTTTGGCAGAACAGAAAAAATATTTAAATAATAAACATTTAATTTTGCCTTTGGATAAGTATCCTGATGAAAATGCGAGTTTGTTTCCTGATAAGGAAATTGAGGATATGCTTATTTTTGGAACACTTCCAGGGTTATGGGGAAATATGTTTAAAGAAGACCTTGAAAGCTATGTGATGCTTTATCTTGAGGAAGAGATTCAAAAAGAAGCGTTAGTTAGAAATATTTCTAACTTTAGTAGATTTTTAAAGCTTGCTGCAATTGAGTCTGGTAAATTTGTTAATCTATCTAAGATTTCACAAGAAAGTGGAATATCTGTCTCTACTATTAAAGAATTTTATAAACTTCTTGAAGACACTTTTATTGGTTTTTCTATTTTCCCATTTGCAAAATCGAATCGTATAAGATTATTAAAATCACCTAAATTTTATTTTTTTGATGTAGGTGTAAGAAATGTAGTTGCAGGTTTGCCACTTGATAAGGGTATATTATCAACTGAAGGGGGACATTTATTTGAGCATTTTATTGCATCTGAGCTTTACTGGAGATGTAAGTATCTGGGAAGAAATTATAATCTATATTATTTTAGAAGTGTGAGTGGTTTAGAGATTGATTTTGTTATTGAAACTCCTAATGAAATTATACCTATAGAAGTAAAATATACAACTAATATTTCGCCAAATGATGCAAATAAAATAGAGAAGTTTATTAATCTTTTCCCATCTGCTAAAAGAGGTTTTGTAATAGCAAATATAAAGAGGGAAGAGCAATTATCTAAAAATGTTTTAGCGGTTGGTTGGCACCAGATTTAAATCAAAATTCCGGCTATTGCTGCTGTCATAAAACAAGCAAGAGAGCCGGCAAGAACTGCATAAAGCCCTAGTCTTGCAAGGTCATGTCTTCTATTTGGAGCAATTCCACCAATTCCACCTATTTGTATAGCTATTGATAGAAAATTTGAAAAACCGCATAATGCATAAGATGAGATTATAACTGCTCTTTCGGATATTACGCCGGGATGATCTTTTAAAAAATTTGCCATATTAAAATATGCAACAAACTCGTTTAATATGGTTTTCTGTCCCATCCATTCTGCAACTTTTGAGACATCAGCAGACGGAGTTCCCATAATCCATGCAATCGGATAAAATATCCATCCCATTATTTTTTCAAGCGTCAAACCGCTGTGAATAAAGCCGATTAAATAATTGGCAAGAGCTAAAAGGGACATAAAAGCGATAAGGCAGGCGGCTACATTTAAAGCAAGCGTAAGACCGGTGGTGGCTCCGTTTGCAGCAGCATCAATTATATTTGCATCTGTTATCTCAACATTTAATTTTACAATTCCTCTTGTTTTTGGTTCTTCTGTCTCTGGAAGAATTATTTTTGCCATAACCAGTGCTGCAGGAGCACTCATAATTGAAGCAGCAAGAAGATGCCCAGCAATCGTTGGAAGATAATCTTTAAGCATTCCAACATATGCAGCCATAACACCACCTGCAATTGTTGCCATCCCGCCTGTCATAACCGCTAATAATTCGCTTTGGGTCATTTCCGCAACATAAGGTCTTACAACAAGAGGTGCTTCTGTTTGTCCCACAAAGATGTTTGCGCTTGCCGAAAGCGATTCTGCTCCACTTGTTCCCATAAATTTAGCCATTATCTTTGCAAATAAAAGAACAACTTTTTGCATTATCCCAAGATAATAAAGAACTGACATAAGGGATGAAAAAAATATTATAGTTGGAAGAACCTGAAAAGCAAAGATAAATCCAAGAGATTGATTATTAATTAAATTCCCAAAAATAAATTTAGCACCTTCTTCAGAAAAAGATATTATTTTTATAATTACATCATTCATTATTTCAAAAAATCTTCTGCCAGGAGGGAATTTTAGAACAAGAAATGCAAATACTATTTGAATAAGCGTTCCCATTATAACTGTTTTATAATTTACTGCTTTTTTATTTTTGCTAAATAGCCAAGCAATTCCTAATAAAACAAAAATACCTATAAAACTTATAATTCTTTCCATAAATTCCTCCAGTAATTTATATTATATAAAATTACTTAAAACAAACTTCTCACTTTTATTTGCTTTAGTGATTGTTTTCAATCAATTTATCAGCAAGAGCATTCGCTGAGTATTCATTTATTCCATAGGTTTCTATGACACAGTCGAAAAAGTTTAAGATTTTTTCTGAATCTATAGGGTTAAGGAGATTTATGAATATTTTTTTATGAAATTTTTCCGCTATTTGAGTTATTATTTTAAGTTTTTTTTCAGATATCTTTGGCCAGGAATAGTTTGCGATTATCAGCGTATCATATCTATCTTTTAGTATTTTATTTATATCTATTTTGTTTGAACTTATCATTATCATATTTACATCAAAGTTGTTTTTTTTAAGTTTTTCATAGACAATTATTGCTTCTTTTGAAAATCTCTGTGGAATAAAGAATATCATTTTTATTTTATCTTGCTTTAGATTTTCTATTTTCCCTTTCACGATTTTTATACTCTTGTTTGCAATTTCCAAAGCTATTTGTTTATATGCTATATCAAATTCATTATCTTCTATAACAAACTCAGATAAATTATATTTTTTCTTTATATCGGTTATTCTTTTGTATGATTCTTCAATTCTTTTTGTTGATATCTCTCCGTTGTTTAAAGATTTGATTATTTGTTTCTTTACTTTTTCTGGATCATATCTACCAAGCAAAACCATATCTGAACCGTTTTTTATAGATATGACTGTTGCATCCTTGATATCGTATTTGCTTGTTATTGCCTTCATATCCATACTGTCAGTCATAATAATTCCATTAAATTTTAATTCTTCCCTTAAGATACTTATTATATTTTTAGATAGTGATGCTGGATTTTTAGAGTCTATATTTTTGTATATTACATGGGAAAGCATTACGATATCGGTTTTACCTTTCTCAATAATTTCTTTAAAAGGGTATATATGCGTTTTATAGAGATCTATTGGTTCTATATTGACTATAGGTGTTGTTAGATGAGAATCTGTATCAGTCATTCCATGACCAGGAAAATGTTTAACAACATTGATTATTTTGCAGGATAGAAATCCATCAATTACCGCATTTGCCATTTTTGTGACAGTTTCTCTATCATTTCCAAAGGATCTGATGTTTATTATTGGATTGTTTTTTTCAGTGTTTACATCAAGTGTTGGAGCAAATACTGTATTTATTCCCGCTTTTTTAAGTTCAAGACCTAAAAGATAAAACATTGTTGTTGTATTCTCCCAATCTTTAGCTACTCCCAATGCCATATTTGATGGAAGATTTAAAAGGCCATGTGTCTGGTGTGTATAAACACTTCCACCTTCATAATCTATTGCTATAAATGGTGGGGGATTATGATTTTTATATATTTTTTTAAGAAGTTTTCTTGTATCCTCAAGTGAATAGTTTCCCCATATTAAGTGAATTCCACCAATTCCTTTTTTTGTATATTTGATAATTTCTGTTGATTGATAAATATCAAAGCTTGCCCAAAGCATTTGATAAATTTTTTCTTCTATATCAAGACAAAAAGTTTTGCTTGCTAAGATAAGAAGAATATAGAAGAAGGTATTCATTTTGAGTTCATTATTAAGCTTTAAAATATACTTATATGATATAATTTTTTTATGTATAAATTGATTTTTGAGTCATTGGATTTTATTGTGGTTTTAAAAGATCCTGGAGTTTTAAGTATAAAAGCAAGAGGGGATCTTGAAAAAGAAAAATCTCTCTATGATTTGCTTTTTGAAAAATATGGTGAGATTTATATCGTACATAGACTTGATAAAGATACAAGTGGATTAATCCTTTTTGCAAGAAATAAAGAGGCACACAAATTTTTTTGTTCTTTGTTTGAAAGAAAGATTATTGATAAAAGATATCTTGCACTTGTATTTGGAGTAATTGAAAAAGATGAGTTTGTTATTGATAAACCAATAAAAGAGTTTGGTTCTGGAAGAATGGGGATAAGTATAGATGGGAAAAAATCGATTACTAAGTTTAGGGTTATAAAAAGATTTGATAAGTATACTCTTATTGAAGCAAAACCAATTACTGGTAGAAGACATCAAATAAGGGTTCATCTATATTCATATGGAAATCCAATTGTTGGGGATAAACTTTATGGCGATATTGATACTCAGAGAAAATATAAAAGAATGATGCTTCATTCATCATATCTTTCATTTTTATATAAAGGGGAAAACTACATTTTTAAAAATGATGAGGATTTTTTAATAGAATTAGATGAGTTATTAAAAATTGATTTAGGCAAAAATAATCTTTGAAACTTCTTATTTGTTTTTAGCATCTAAATCATAAAGGAGGATATATGCCAATTCTTGAAAATGATGTTAAAGAGGAGTTAAAAAGAATATTTAGCGATTTAGGAGAAAAGAAGGTTAAAATTGTTTTTTTTAAAGAATCACTTAATTGTCCGATGTGTCCACAGTTAGAGGAGCTACTTAATGAGATTATTTCGCTTTCTGATGGAAAAATTACACTTGAGGCATATAACAGAGTTACAGATTCAGATAAAGCAAAAGAATATACTGTAGAAAGAACACCTGCAATTTTTATTGAAAATGATGAGGTTAAAAAAAGAGTTGTTTTTTATGGCACTCCTGGTGGCTATGAGTTTGTATCATTGATTGAGGCAATAAAAAATATTTCTACTGGGAAAGTTGATTTTGATGAGGAAACTTTAAACAATATAAAAAAGATTGATAAAGATGTAAAGATAAAGGTTTTTGTAACACCGACTTGCCCTTATTGCCCAAGTGCTGTTGTAATTGCTCATAAGTTTGCAATTGTAAATGAAAAAATAAGATCTGAGATGATAGAAATTCAGGAGTATCCAGATCTTGCATCTATTTACAATGTTGAAGGAGTTCCAAAGATAGTTATAAATGATAAGGTTCATCTCCTTGGTGCTCAAGGGGTTTCACCATTTCTTGATTCTATATTAAAGTCTATCCAAAATTAAGTATAATAGAGGTTGATGGAGAAAAAAGAAATAAGTATCTATATATCAAATCAAAAGAATGATGATTATATAGAGCCGGAGATTGTATCAGAAAGTTATGGAAGTTCTAAAAGCAAAAAAGAATTTAGTTTTGTTGATTTTTTAAGATTTAAAATAGGTAAATTTTTTTTAATAATAACACTTCCAATTGCTTTAATATTTTTAGTTATTGGGATATTCCTTTCTTCAACACTTGTAGGTGCAATATTTGGAATTCCATTAGTAATATTAGGGATTATTGTTTTTGTTGCTTCTATTTTTGTAATGAGATTTATTATTCCAAAATAATGAGATATAATTATATTAGGAGGAAGTTATGAAGACAAAAGTAATTAGTAATAAAAAAAGTGAGAATTCGCTTTATTATCAAAGAAAAAATGGATGGAGTGTAGTTAATGATAAAGAAAAAAAAGAGATAGATTTATTTGCAAAAGAGTATATGAATTTTTTATCTAATTCTAAAACTGAAAGGGAATTTCATGACAATGCAGTTAATTTTTTAAAAGATAAGGGCTTTAAAGATATCTCAGAGTTTAAATCTCTTAAAACTGGTGATAGAGTTTATTTATCTTCATATGGAAAGACGCTTTTTGCATTTATAATAGGGGAGAAAGATCTTTCTTTAGGTATGCATATAGTTGGTTCTCATATAGATTCTCCAAGAATAGATATCAAACAAAATCCTCTTTATGAAAATTCAGAACTTGCTTATTTTGATACACATTATTATGGCGGAATAAAAAAATATCAGTGGCTTACTATTCCTCTTGCAATTCATGGAGTATTTGTAAAGAAAAATGGTGAAAAGATAAAGGTAAGTATTGGTGATAACGATGGAGATCCAGTTTTTTGTATCACAGATCTTCTTCCTCATCTTGCTCAAAATCAAATGAAAAAAATACTTTCCGAAGCAGTGGAGGGAGAAAATCTTGATTTGCTTGTTGGATCTATACCTTCTGATGATAAAGATGCAAAAGAGAAAGTAAAAGATAATATATTAAGAATTTTAAAAGAAAAATATTCAATTACTGAGGATGATTTTCTTTCTGCAGAGCTTGAAATAGTTCCTGCATTAAAACCAAGAGAGTTAGGTTTTGATAGATCACTTATACTTGCCTATGGACATGATGATAAAGTTTGTGGCTATACTGCAATGAGGGCATTTACAGATATAAATTCAATACCAGAATATACATCTTGTCTTATTCTTGCAGATAAAGAAGAAATAGGCTCTTATGGTGCAACTGGAATGGGATCAAATTCATTTGAAAACGCATGTTCAGAGATTGTCAATCTTTATTATGGAAATTATAATGAGATTAATTTAAAAAGAATGCTTAAAAATTCATGGATGCTTTCTGCTGATGTAAATTCCGCATTTGATCCTCTCTATCCTTCAGTTTCTGAAAAGAAAAATACTGCTTTTATCAATTATGGAGTATGCGTTACAAAATACACTGGTTCAAGAGGAAAAAGCGGGGCATCTGATGCAAATGCAGAATTTGTTGCTGAGATTAGAAGAATATTTGACGCAAATGGGGTTGTTTGGCAGACAGGAGAACTTGGAAAAGTTGATGAGGGAGGAGGTGGAACAATTGCACATTATCTTGCAAGATATGGTATGCAAGTTATTGATTGTGGAACTGCTTTGCTTTCTATGCATGCTCCTATGGAAGTTGCATCAAAACTTGATATATATATGACGTATAAAGCATATTTCTATTTCTATTTGGATAAAAGAAGGTAAGATACTATGAACTTTAAATTGTCAACTTGAGGAATCTTTCTCTAAATTATGGTTTATTTTTATTCACATCTCACTCACTTTTTTACTTAAATTAAGGAGATGTTATGACTATTAAAATAATAGTTACTGGTGGTACTTTTGATAAAGAGTATAACGAGATAAAAGGTGTACTTTTTTTTAGAGATACTCATGTTAAAGAAATGCTTGAACTTGGAAGGTGTCGTGTTAAGTATAAGATAAAAAAATTAATGATGAAAGATAGCCTTTTTATGACAATGAATGATAGAATAAAGATTTTAAATGAATGTCTTAAAAGTAAAGAGAAAAATATTGTTATTACTCATGGAACTGATACAATGGTTGAGACGGCAAAGGTTCTTGGTAAAGCAATAAAAGATAAAACTATAGTTCTTACTGGTGCAATGATTCCATATAAATTTGGATCTTCAGATGGAATGTTTAATCTTGGAAGTGCTATATCATTTGCTCAAGTTCTTTCTTGTGGTGTTTATATAGCAATGAATGGAAGATATTTCAATTGGTATAATGTAAGAAAAAACAGAAAGAAAGGTGAGTTTGAAGAGATAGAATAATTAAAAAGTGAGTAAGTTAGAAAGTGAGAAAGTAAGAAATGAGTGAAAGGTGAGAAACGAAAAAATCTCCCTCTGTTCTTCCGAGGCAACGTCGGAGGAGAAAATTAAAAGGGGAATTTTAAAAAAGAAAAATTCCTTGAATCTAACTGATAATGATTAAGATTAAAATCTAATTGATTAAAATATTATTATGACATCCTTTTTTTCTTTTTTGTCTGAATCTTTAATTTCTTTTGATGGTTTTGATTTTTGAATTGCTTTTTTATCTTCTTCTATTACTTTTTTAAGTGGTTTTGAGTATTTTTCTTTTTCCTGTTTTTCTTCTTTTTTTCCAAAAGAATATTTTATTGAAATGGAAGTATATTTATATATATCATAAAATACGGTAGATATACTTGCTTCAAATCCACTCCCATATAATGTTACTCCTACACTTGGACCTTTATTATCATCCATAAATTTATAACCTGCTTGTGCCGAAAATATATTTTCAATAGTATATTCTATTCCAATGCTTAGAGAATTTTTTTTATCAACAATGTAATTATCATATTCTAAAGCAAATTTAGTTTTGTTTTCCATTATTGTTGGTTTTGTATAGGATAGGCCTGCTTTAAATGTTGTTGGAAGGTCATTTTTTTCTTCTATGTATTTTATTTTGCCAAGGGTGTTTAATAAAGAAAAACCAAAGTCAAGTCCTATATCACTTAAACTTCCCAAATACCCTACATCAAGAGCATATGTATTTGCAGAATATTCAAGAAGTTTTGAGTTTATTAGTTTAATATTAAAACCAATACTACTTTCAAAATTTGATTTTAATGTTGGAGTTATATATGTTGTTTGTTTTCCAATTTTTTCTGAATAAGAAAAAATAAGTATTTTATTTTTTTCTGTTGATATGCTCTTTTCAACTATATTTCCATTTATGATGCTTCTTTCAATCATATCTCCAAGATCTGTCATATAAAAAGAAAATCCAATATATGGATTTGATATATCTGAAAATATCTTTTCTTTTATTGGAAATCCAAATGAAATATATGAGTATTTTGAATCCTCAAATCCATTTGAGTAGTTAAGACCTATTTCATAATTTGATATTTTGGAAAGTGCTGCTGGATTTGTAAATCCAGAAAATATGTCAGTTTCTGTTGTTGAGTTTGCTCCACTCATTGCTATAGTTTTTGCACTAACATTATTTTTAAGAACATCAAGAGATGAATTTGCACTAAGTATTTTTGAAAAAAGAATAATTATAGTTAATATGTTTTTCATAATTATCTTACAATTGCAACTTTTTCAATTTTATTTACAGCGCCTTCTGTTTTTATATAGTATATTCCACTTTTTACTTTGCTTCCTTTATCATCAGTTTGATCCCAAACAAATGTATTTTTACCATAAATTGGTCCTTCATATATTGTTTTTATTTTCTGTCCTGTTGCGGTATATACTGTGATTTTTACATTCGTTTGAGTCGTTGTTTCGTATTTTATTGTTATTTTTTTATCTTTATCATCTTTTCCTTTCATTACATTATCATATGTTATAAAAACATCCTTTTCTGCTGTCAAATTTAAAGGGTTTGAAACCCCAAGGGGTATATAATTGTTGGATTTTCCAACATTAAACATATGATTTTTTACATAAACTTTTAGATAGATTGTACCAAGATATGGAAATTGATCAGAAATAGTTTTCCCGTTGTATGAAGTAAATTTTAATTTTCCTTTTATTATATTTCTCCCAAGAGAATCGATGGTATAATATGATGATGGGTTATCAACTGGTTCAACAGTTATATAATTATTTATCTGTGATGTTGGAAATTCCTTTAAGTTGTGGTCAAGAATTCTTATACAATCCTTTCCACAAAATTCAAACTCTTGTCCATTTTGCCAGGATGTTGGTGGAAGTGAGTTTATATACTCAAATTTTGGAATTGTTGCTGTAAATGTTATTTCATCCTCATTTGTTTTTCTATATGTTACTTCTGCATTTATAATTTGTTTGTTTGTATCTATATCGTATGTTAGTATGTATGGTATAGTTGAGAATGTTACCCCGTTATTATAATTTTGGTTTGTGTGTCCAACAACGCTTAAATAATATAATCCAGGTTTATCTATTGTTACATATAAATCGATGTAAGGATTAAATGTGTCGCATGTTGTATTATTTATTTCACATGATGGATTATAGATTTGTGGTTGTACATCTTTAATATAGTTTCTTTTACTATCAAAAAATAATAAGTCATAAGCAAAATATTTATGTTTCTCGTAATTATAAGGAAGGTTTAATCTTGCATGGAAAATTCCTTCTTTTAATGGAATTACATAATAATCCTCATCACCTCGATAATCTATATATGCTATTATAGTATTAAAGCTTGATATATTAGTTGCATACTCGGGACCATTATTTGGTTCATAAGGGTCAAGGATAAGGGTGGTAGAAGATACTGGTATTCCATGTTCTTCAAATGCTTTAGTAATTTTTGATGTGTCACAGTTTGAACCTTCTATCTTTCCACATAGATCAAGCATTGCATACATAAAGTTTTCAAAGTTGTCTGGAAAGTAAAACAAAGAGCCGAAAATATATACATCTGCTTTATGAAGTCCGCTGTATAATCCGGATGAAAAGTATCCAAGGTTATAAGTTCCTTTCCTAAGTTTATAAAAAACAGAAGAAAGAATTAAACTATCATCGTGAACTTCTCCGACCCAATTCTCAGGCATAATATTTTTTGTTACAGTGGACAGATCTCTTGTTGCGCCTTCTCCTGTTCCTATAAAATTTCCAAGTACAGTTATATCTTTTCCTTCATCCCAGAAAGACGATAATGAAAAATAATCCGCTATTGCTTCAGATATTGCTCCAAATTCTCCAAAATATATTATTGGATATATTCTATTCATTACAAGATGTCCATATTCATGTCTTATAACAGTTCCATCAAGAGCAAAATCCTTGCAGTAACGATAAAGACAAATACCTTTTCCAAAAAATAACGCGTCATGTTCAAGGTCATAGAAAGCATTCCACATTGTATTTGATTCAAAGCAATTTTCATTTGACTCATCTCCACTAACCTGAACCATTACAGGAACTCTTTTGTCAAGGTTAATACAACCGCTGCCTCCACACTTTGAGTTAAATTTCATCATAAAATCTCTTATTCTATTTAAATGATAGAAAGCATTTATAGAGGCACCATTTCCATCTGTTAAATAGTTATTTGTAGACCATGTTATAGATCCTGTTGCATTATTGGCTACTTGGTAATTCTGTATAACAAGATAAGTTGAAGTAATAATATTAAAACTTCCGCTGTTTGCTGAATCTGATTTGATTTTAATTTTATATTGACGAGTTGGGACAAATCCACCAAATAAATTTGTTTTATTCTGTCCAAAAAATGCTGAGATAGTATTTCCATTTGAATCTATTACATAAAGCATATCATTATCTATTCCACTTCCACAATTATCAACCTTTCCAATATTAAAGCTATAAAATAAGGGACCAACAAATGCGAGAGATTCGTTTGAACTTAGACTATATGATGGGGAAATGGTATATGTAATTTCAGAGTTTGCTGGATATGAATTTACTGAGAGCGGTGTGGTTGATGTTCTCAATTGATATATTGTGTTTGTATAAAAAGATGGTTGTCCATTAAAATTCATCACAGAAAAATAAGGTCCAATTAAAGTCATAAAAACCTTTGCACCAACATTTCCACCATCATAATCTATACAATATTCACCATCTCCTTTAGTTATTCCAAAGTGATTTTGATCACCTGCAAAAACATACTGATTGGAAATAGGGGCTATAATTTTAGGTACCCAAGATGATGGTCCTTGATCTTGTCCTGTTGGAAGAGGTGATATTTCATATACCTCACCTTTTACAAAACCAGTTGTTTCTTCTGATAAATTACAAGCATATTGTCTTTCATCGTATCTTAAAAGAATATTACCGCTTTTTGCATCAATATAATATACCCATTTTCCATTTAATGTCCCATAACCACCATTTGTTTTAATTTTGTATGCAAGAAAATATCTATCGTTTAAGATATCTGGGAATATAACAAATGACCAAGTAGAGATATTTGCTGAAAATAGTTCTGAGTTTATTACATTTTTTGCTTGTTCAATAGTAATTGATGGTGTTATATCTAAATTTATGTTTCTGAAATATTTTGCATTGTATTGTGTAATCTCACTAGTTTCATCAGAATGTATTCTTACATAAGAAAATTCAACAGGTATATCTTTGTAATATTGTTTATATTCTATATGTTTGGTTCCAAAAATCTCTGATTTTTTTTCCAACTTTAGAGAATTGATATCAACACCTAATAGTTTGGAGTTTTCTATAATAAAACTTCTTGATATCTCTTCTATATCTCCATAATATCTTTTTGTTCTATCACCTTCTATTAAGTATGGAAAACCATCAAAATCATATTTTGCTTTCCAGTTTTGTCTTTTTGAATTTGATTTATTAAAATTTTTAAAAAGTTCTTCAGTTTGGTTTATTGAGGATGTTTTTATTGTTGAAGGGGATAATCTTTTTCTTTTTTCCTTTTCTATTTTTATTATGCTATCTGAAAGGGGAGATATTTTTATGGTTCTTTCCTCTTTAAATGATTTTGCATTTAGATTTAGAAATATTAAAAAGATTAGAAATATATTCATTTTTTTGCCTCTTTTTCTATTATTGCTATTGCTGAATCTATTTTTATATATGGATCTTCATCGTTTAAAAACTCTAAGAGATAATTTTTTGAGTTTGGTATTATATCAGAAAGTTCTATAAGTTTCTTTTTTATTTCTTTTGAAGGAATGGATAGAAAATATTTTACATCTTCATCTGTAATAGTAATTATTTTTTCTTCGTAGAGTTTTCTTAAAAATATTAGTTTTATCATTATGTCTGGTGTATCATCATATAGTTTTTTTATAAACTCAATAGTTTTTGGAAAAGAGGTTTTTGAAAGTATTTCTGCTATCTGATATTTTGTTTCTTTATCTGAATCTAAGTATATTTTTATTAGATACTTTTCTTCATTGTTTGATAGTTTTGAGCATTTAAGTGCTTTTAAAAGATTTAATTTTATCCTTAATGATTTTTCTTTTTTAAATGCTTCAAGTATATTTGATTGTTCATATGGACATATTCGTATTAAACTTTCACTTGCTTTAAATCTTATATCTTCATCTTTTGAAGTTAGTGCATCATAAAAATTTTTTAATTCTTCTTTATATCCTATTTTTGCAAGTTCTCTTGCAGCAACATCTCTGATTGTTGGAAAGTTATCATTTTCTTTTAGGTCAAGAAGTATTTTATTTGCTTTTATTCCAACAAGATCTACAAATGCTTCAATTGCTTTTTCTCTAATCTTATTTTTAGAAATTGCTTTTAGTTCTTCAAGTGGATTTGTTTGGTTTGGGTTTTTTTGGGGAATATCGTATATTATATCTTTTAAAATTTTTGTGTATTTTACCTCACCAAGTTTCCATAGTGCTTTTACAGTAGCAATTTGAACATATTTACTTTCATCATTTAAATATTCTTTTATTACATTTATTAGTTTTGTGTTTTGTGTTTTTGAAAGTGCCTCTATCGCATATGCTCTAATATCTGAATCACTATTTTTTAGATATGAAACCACAATATTTAATGCCTTTTTTGCTGGAGGTATATCAGAATTAGATTTTTCTTTTAGATTTTCCTTTGAAAAAACTATATTTGCTGAAAGTAATATTATAATCAATAAAAATTTTAATTTCTTCATCATAAATAAAGTATATCTTTTAAGTGTTAAAAACTCATTAAGAAATTATTACAATTTTTGTGGTTTTATAATTTCATCGTAATCTTTTTCTATTTCAAAATATCTTGATATAATTTTTCCAATGGATATAAGTCCTTTAAATTCAAATGATGTAAGTTTTAAAATGGAATATTTTTTTGAGACAGTTAATACGAAAAGTTCTTCATTTGAGTGATAACCATAATCAATCTTATGCTCCATTCCATGATCTGCTGTAATTATTAGAATGTCATTCTCATCTAAAAGATCATAAATTTTTTTAAGTGATCTGTCAGTTTCTTCTAATGATTTTAATGCTCCTTCAACATCTCTTGTGTGTCCATATAAACTATCTGTATCAACAAGATTAGTAAATATAAATGTTCCATTTGGTCTATATATCACTTTTTTTGATTTTATAGCATTTATTGTGCCTTGAATATTAAATGGATTTGTATCTTTTCTATTCGGATGTACAAATCTTAATTTCAATGATGGATCTATAAATACTTCTTTTGTAATCTTTATTTTTTCATAATATTTTGTATTTACCAAATCACTTGTCTTTCCAACAGCAACTGTCCAGATATATTTTTCGTTCATTATATCAACAAGAGTTTTTTCTTTGAGAGGTAAAACAGCATCATATCTGTTTGGTGTTCTTATTATTTCTTTTCCTTTTCTTATATAGCTTCTTGCAATTGCTCTTGTTATTGGAATATTCATTTCCATTGCTATTTTAAATGCTGTGTCTGCTATAAATTTTTGTTCTTCTGGTGGAATTATTTCTTCATTCATTGCTATTTGTATAAGTGGATCACATTTGCTTGCATAAACTATTAAATCACCTGTTTTTTCATGCCTTTCATAATTTTTTTCAATTGCTTCAATTCCACCTGCCATCTGATTGAAAAATGTTTTTCTTCCAACTGCTTTTTCAAGTTTTTCAAGGTAATCTTTTGGAAAACCATTTGGAAAAAGGTTATAAACATTTCTATCAACAATTCCCATCATCTCTCTATGACCTATCAAACTATCAGCAGTTGATGATAATTGGTTTATTTTAAATGATTTAAAATTTCCACTAATATTTAATTTGCCTATAATTTTTGATTGAAGATCAGAATTTATAAGATTTTTAAGTCCTAATGATGAAAGAAATGGGAGATTGATTTTTCTACCTGAGTTTTTAAGTAAATACTCAAGTGTCTTTATTCCAACAGCATCTATAACTATAAGTATTGCAGATTTATTAGTGTTTTTTTTCATATGCGCTCCTAAATAAATTATATAAAATATATTTGGAGGCAATGATGTTTGTTTTTCTTTTTTTAATTTTGTTTTTAAATTCACTAAACTCATCTGTTTTTTATGATATAAAAGGAAAAATAAAAAACCTTGAAAGTTATATAGAATTAGATGTAAATATTAAAATGGGGAAAAAATCTGATTTTTTTGATTTTAAATTGAACAAAAATTTAAATATTAAAAGTAGTGATTCTTTTAATTTTATACTTTTAGAAACAACTGAGTTTTATAATGTATGGAGGGTTTTTAGAAAAGATGGTAAAAAATTTAATTTTTTTGAAATAAATTATAGCGGAATTATCGATTATCCATTTGTTGAAACTGAAGAGCATGAAAGAAGTTTTAAAATTAATCAAGGAAAGATAAATAAAGATGGGTGTTATCTTTCTTTGGAATCTTATTATTATCCTCAATTTGATGATATAATAGGTGGTTTTAAATTTGAAATTAAAACTGATGGATATTCAACTGTTCTTCCTGGCATTAGGAAAAAACATATTGTTAGCGATGATTATGTTTTAGATGAATGGGTTTCTGACTTGCCTATTGATTATTTACCTCTTGTATGTGGAAAATTTTATGAGTATAGTTATAAAAATAAAAGTTATGGCCTTTACGTTTTTTTAAGAAGCAATGACACTTTACTTGCTCAAAGATATATTGATTATGGAATTAAGTATATAGATTTTTATTCAAAACTTATAGGGAAATATCCATATAAAAAAATTGCAGTTGTTGAAAATTTTTGGGAAACCGGGTATGCTTTTCCTTCTTTTACGCTTATTGGTCCTTCAGTTATAAGATTTCCATTTATTATTTCTTCATCATATCCACATGAGATACTTCATAACTGGTTTGGGAATGGTATATGGGTTGATTATGAAAGTGGAAACTGGTCTGAAGGAATTACTGCGTATTTAAGTGATCATCTTTTTAGCGAGTTAACAGGAAAAGGTGATGAGTATAGAATGAATTCTTTAAAAAGATATCTTGGGCTTTATGAAAGTTCGCTAAATTTACCGTTAACTCAATTTAAGGAAAGAAATTCACAACTAACCCAAGTGGTAGGATATGATAAATCTCTTATGTTTTTTCACACTTTAAGAAAAGAGATTGGGAATGATCTATTTATAAATTCTATTAGAAAATTATATGAAAAATACAAATTTAAAAAAATAGGATGGCTTGATATACAAAAAACTTTTGAGGAAGTAAGTGGGAGAAATCTTTCTGATTTTTTTAAGGTTTATGTTTATGATACAAAAATTCCAGAAATGGTGATAAAAAATATTTCTGTTTTACCAAATAAATTTTCTTTTGATATTTCATCAACACTTTCGCTAAATCAAAAAATTCCTTTATATATTTATTTTCAAAATGGAAATTACTTAGCTAAAGATTTATATATTTCTAATTCTTTTAAAAATTTTGATTTTTATTACACTACTCCTATTGCTGCAATAGGATTTGATAATTATTTTGATGTTTTAAGAAAAATAGATCCAAGAGAAACTCCTTCAACATTTTCTGATATAAACACTTCACAATATTTTTATGTATATCCTTCAAGTTTTACTGATATTTTTTCATCTATCTATAAAACTAAAACAGTAAAGCCCCTTGATGAATTTAAATTACAGCAAAACGGAAATATTTATTTAATTGGTATAAAACCAAATCGTGAAATTATAAAGAATGATTATGAGATAATTTTTGAGTCAAACACCGTTTTTATAGATGGTAATTCTTTTAGTGAAAATGAGAACACTTTTTTTGTATCTATTAGAAATCCTTTAAATTTTTCATATACGCTTAATTTTGTCTTTGGCAACCTATCGGATCTTTCAAAAATTCTTCCCAAAATAATACATTATTCGAAATATTCTTTTCTTGTTTTTAATAACTCAACAAATATATACAGTGGAATTTGGAAAAACTATCAAAACCCGAATATCTATTATTCTGATGAGAAATTTAGAGGAAGAATTAAAAAGGTAAATCAAAAGGTTTTAACAGAATATCCTTCTTTTATAGATAAGAATAATGTCTTTTATCATATAAAATATCTTTCAGACGAACTTAAAACAAGACATCCTGGATCAAAAGAACTTGATGATGCTGCAAATTATATAAAGTCAAGTTTTAAAAAAAATGGGTTAATTCCTTTTTTTGGAAAATCATATTTTGAGGAGTTTAAGAGTAATATTGGAAATACTACATATACTTTTATAAATGTCTGTGGTTATATAAAAGGAAAAGAAGATAAATATATAGTCCTTTCTGCACATTATGATCATCTTTTACCATACAATGGAATTTTATATCCTGGAGCAAATGATAATGCAAGCGGGGTTTCACTTCTTCTTGAACTTGCAAGATATTTTTCAAACAAAGACATGAGATACGGGCTTATTTTTTGTGGATTTTCTTCTGAGGAATATAATAGGGCTGGTTCAAGATTTTTTGTTGAAAATTATGATACAAAGAAAATTATTTCAAATATAAACATTGATAGTATTGGAAGAATGGATGATAAAAATATAAGAATAATTTTTTCAAAATCTTCTATATGGGATTTGGTCCTAAAGAATGCTTCTAAAATTACATCTATAAATTATGTTGATGTTAATATCCCTCTTGATTCAAGTGATAATGTTAGTTTTATAGAAAAAAATATCCCAGCAATTCAAATCTTTGATGGGGGAAATGAAGATTATCATAAACCTTCTGATACTTATGAAAAAATAAATTATGATGGAATACTTCTTTGTGGGGATTTTGTAATTGAAGTTATTAGAGAGATAAATAAACTTGATTCTATGCCTTTTTACAGAATTGATTTAAATAAAAAAATTAAGAGAAAGATATCACTTGGTTTTATGCCGGATTTTGATTTTGTTGGAAAAGGGGTTAGGATAAAAAAGATAACTGATGGAGTAATTAAGAAAACAGATTTAAAAGAAGGTGATATAATTTTAAAGATAAATGGAATTGAAATTGATAACCTTATAACATACACAAATGTGCTTTCTTCTATAAGTCCTGATGATGAAATAGAAATAAATTATCTTTCTGGAAATAAATTAAAAACAATAAAAATAGATTTAAAAACTCAAGGCTTATAAAGCGATATAGTAAATATTATTTTACTAATTGATAAATGTTTTCAATCCTTTTTGAGTTATAATCATCAAAAGAAAATTTATAATCTGACTTATATACAAAATACTTTTTTTCCTTTTTAAAAATAAGTTCTTCTGTTTTTTGATTGCTATTAAGAGTTATTTTTATGTCAAAATCTTTTGGTTTTTGAGATTTTTCTATTTTTTCAAATGTTATTTGATTTAATATATCAAGATATTTTGAACCATTGCCTAACCATTTATCATCTGATTTTGAATCACTTATTTTTTTTGATTTTGTTTCAATGTCAATCTTTGATATCTCTTTGGAAGGTGTTTCTACTATTTTTCTATATATTAAATCCAATGGATTTTTCTTTATATCCCATACCGAAATTCCTTTAAGTTCATAAATACTTTTCTTATCTGCAAATTTTATAAATATTCCAGAAAAGTCATCTGTTGCTTTTCCACATAAAAATGATATTTCATTCCCAGAATATATTGTAATCTTTGTTGATGTCGAAGGATTGATTTCAAAAAGAGAGTATAAATCTTGTTTTTCAGTAAGAGGTCCATAGATTTTTGAAGATTTTATTTTTTCAATAAATCCATCAATCTCCTCCGATGCTTTATAGTTATATGGTGAAGTTAAATACCATATCTTATCTTTTTTTTCTAAGATTATCTCATTTTCCCTCGTCTTTATTGATATTTTCTTAATTTCACCACTTATATTCTTTGAAAAAGGGTAGTTTGAAACTGGAGATGATTTTTTGGCAATAGTAATTATTCCATATAATAAAACAACTCCTATTGTAATAATTGCTAACTTTTTTGTGTTCATAGAGTATCTCCTTTTACATTATTTAACTAAATCTTGAGATAAATTATTTTACAAATTCTTTTATTGCTGTTTCTTTTTCAATTTGTAATTTTTTCCATCTATATATTCCATATGCAATTACAAATAGTACTGGGAGAAGAATATTAATGTATTTTATCAATACTTTATATGTTTCATTTATTTCTTTAAGAGGTATTATGCCAGCTTTTTTTGATTTTATCATCATTAAATCTTGGTCTTGTGCTATGTAGTTTATTATGTTTATCAAATACTGGATGTTGTCTGGATTTAAATCTTGATTGTTTATGAATTTTGATGAGGAAACAAGATAGAGTAATGTTTCTTTTGACCCTTCTTTTATAAATTCAATTTTTTTGTCTTTAAAATCCTTGATCTTTGGAACTTCATTAAATGATGATGTAAACTTGCCTTTTGCAATTATTGATATATTAAAGGGTCCTTTAAGGTCGTCATTTTCTATTGTATAATCTTGAAATGGATTTATGCTGGTATATGAGTTTTCTTTTTTAGCAAAACTATATTTAGATGTTTTTACTATCGCACTTATATTTAATGATGATGTTGAGTATTCAATAGGTGATGCAAATGGAATTGTAAGTGATGAAAGATCTTTAGTTGTTGGATTTTTTCTATCAATATCAGTTGTTATTATGAAAAATGGGTATTTTACTATATTTGTTATTAAGAATGGACCTTGCCTAAAACCTATTTGAATTGCTTGCGAGTTTCTATCCATTATAAGTGTGTTTAAAATTTTTATTCCATTTTTTTCAAGTATTTTTTCTATGTTTGTATTATTATCTCTTGCAAAAAATGACTCCATTGAAGTATATTTTTTATCAAGTGCAAGAAATATATTTGAGCCTCTTGTCAATACTTGGTCAAGATAGAAAAGATTTTTTTCATCAAGAGGCATATTTGGACCTATTATGCAAATATTTATAGCAGATGTGTCTTTATAAATCTCTTCAATTGATACATCTCTTATCTCGTAGTTTGATCTTATCTTTTCTCTTATTTCTGGATTTAATCTATATGAAGAAACTGAACCCCAATCATTTATAAAATATATAGTTTTCTTTGTTTTTCTAACAAGATTATTTATTCTTGATGAAATATCATACTCAAGGTTTGAGATATCTGATATAAATGGAATGATTTCTTTTTTGTCATGATATCTCATTACTAATCCAAGAAATCCTTCTCTTTGTTCAAATTTTTCTTTTGAGATTATATCAAATCTTACTGGAGATATACCTTCTTCTATGGCTAATTTCTTTGATTTCTGATCGTCATCAATTTTAAATAAAGAGATCTTTATTTTATTTCCTGAAAAATCTTTATAATCATTTAGAATAGTTATTGTGTAATCTTTTATTGTTGATATCTGGGAGGGAAGTTCTTTTGAGTAGTATACATCTATGAAAAGGTTATCATCTATTTTTTTAAGTATTTTTTTTGTACCGGGGGAAAGTGAGTATATCTTTTCTTTCGTTATATCAAGCCTTATATTTAAGTTTGAAAATATAAGGTTTGCAATTATTGTTATAACAATTAAGAGAAGTATGTTTGTGTATTTTTGTTTTTTCATATTATTTTATCCTCATATTTTTTATTTTAATTATTGAAAGATAAATAAAAATAAAAATTATTGAGAAAAAATAGATAATATCTTTTAGATCAATTACTCCTCTTGAAAGGTTTGAAGTATGAGTATCTATGCCAAGATATGATATGAAATTCTGAATGCTAAGCGGCATAAACATTGTAATTTTCCCAGCAAGATAAAAGAAAAATGAAATAACAAAACCTATTATAAATGAGGTAATCTGACTTGATGAAAGTGTCGATGAAAAAAGAGAAATACTTAAAAAAGAAAGCGATAAAAGTATTAAAGAAAGAAAACTTCCAATTATATGTCCAAAGTCTGGTTTTGAAAGAAAATATAATGTTATAACATACGGGAAGAAAAGAATAATTGTTGCCACAATAATTATAGCAGCTGAAATATATTTTGATATTATTATTTCTTCTTCTGTATATGGAAGTGTTAACAAAACCTCTATAGTTTGAGTTTTTCTTTCTTCCGCTATAAGTCTCATGCTTAAGGCTGGAATAAAAAATGTTAGAATTAGTGGAGCGATATCATTTAGAGAATTAAGATTTCCTTGATTTATTAAAAAAAGTGGTTGTGCAAAAAAATATCCGCATATAAGAAGAAAGAAAGATGAAAGAATATATGCAGGAGGATTGTTTAGATAATGTTTTAATTCCTTTGATGTTAAAGTTTTTATATTTTCGGTGTTCATTTTATCTCTCCTGTTATTTTTGAAAATATCTCATCAAGTGTTATTCTTTCCTTTGATATCTCGAGAAGTTTAAAACCGCTTCCTTCAATTTTTTCTATTAATTTTCTTCTTAAATCAGTATCTTGTTCAAATGTGATTTTTATTGTTGTTTCATTAAGTTCATCGGAGTAATTATATTCAATGTTTTTGATGTTCCCTATATCATCAAAGTTTATTTCTGCTTTTCCTTCAACTTTTATTGTATATGAATTTGATGAAAACTTTTTTATTATCTCATCTTTTGTTCCTGAGACAGCAATATTTCCTTTGTTTATTATTATTATATCGTCACATAAATACTCAACTTCTCCAAGAATATGAGTTGAAACAATTATTATTTTATCTTTTTTTAGTTTTTTAATTAGTTCTCTTGTCTGAGATGCCTGGTTTGGATCTAATCCTGTTGTTGGTTCATCGAGAAGAAGTATTTTAGGATCTGGCATTATTGCTTTTGCAAGAGAAACTCTTTGTTTATATCCTTTAGAAAGGGATCCTATGTTTTTGCCTATAACATCTTTGAGCGAACAATCTTCAATAACTTTTTCAATAGATGATTTATTTAAACCATATGTTTTTGCAATAAATTTCAAATAGTCGCTTACTTCCATATCATCGTAAACCGGATTGTTTTCTGGAATATATCCTATGATTTTTCTAAAATCAGTTGATCCATCAAATTTTTTGTCAAAAAAGTATATCTCTCCGCTATCATATGATAGATATCCAGCAAGAATTCTTAGAGTTGTTGTTTTTCCAGCCCCATTTGGACCTAAAAGTGCTGTAATCTTATCTGGATTTGCCTCAAATGATATTTCCTTTAAGGCAGTAAAATCACCATAGTTTTTAACTAAGTTTTTAACCTTTATCATATAACTTCCTTATTTATTGTAGAGGTTTTCCTTCAAACATATAACGTTTGAAAGAACTTTGGAAGAAATTTTTCATTATAATTATACAAAAATATTTGATTACCTGTCAATAAATTTGTAAAATCTATAAAGGAGGTATTTTATGAGGAAAATGCTTGTTATTATTGCTGGTTGTATTATTATTGCTTCCTGTACAAATAAAGCGGAAAAAGGTGTGGTTTCATCAAGTGGTGAGATTAACAAAGAGTGGGTAGAAGAAGGTATTACAAAAGATGCAATTTATGCAAGAGGAATTGGTGCTGCTGATCAGACGCTTGAAAACAAAACTCAAAGAATGGCTACATCAAGAAATGCTGCAATAGTTAATGCTCAGTACAATCTTCTTTCAATGGTTAAAGGTGTTGAACTTGAAGGTGGAATTACCGTTGAAAAAGCAATTGAAACAGATTCTCTTCTTGCAACAAAAATAGATGCTGTTATAAAAGGTGCTCAAGTAGTTAGAACTGAATGGACAGCTGATGATGGTTGTGTTGTAGTACTTAAACTTCCAAAATCAATGCTAAAAGAACTTGGTTTAAAAATAAAAGAATAACAAAAACAAATATAGTATTCAAATTATTAATTTTAGAAAAAGAATTTGATAATTTTAAAGAAGTAGAAAGGGGTGATTTATGAAAAAATATAGTATGTTATTTTTGTCTTTATTTTTTGTATTTTCTTGTACTTCTAATAAGAAAAATGTTAACAATAATTATGAAGTTGAGGTTGTTGAGGCAGAAGGGACTGCTCCTATTAAAGATGGAAACGCTATGGAAGCAAAATCAGCATCACTTTCTGATGCGCTTAAGAATGCTTTAAGTTTAGTTGTTGGTGTTTATGTAAGTGGAGAATCACTTGTTTCAAAATCTATGCTTATAAGTGATGAAATTACTTCAAAAACTGAGGGTTATATTGAAAAATATGAGGTTTTAAAGGAGAAAATTGATGGAGATTTTTATAAGACAAAAATAAAAGCATATGTTAGAAAAGAAGATCTTGCAAGAAAATTAAAGAATATTGAAAACGAGGTTGAAAAAATAGGAAGCCCAAGAATCTATATTGAGATTGAGAATAATGAAAATGATGATGTTAAAAGGTTTGTATCTGATTTCCTTTCTTCAGAATTTAAAAAGGATAGTTTTAGAGTTGTTAGTGATAAAAATGATGCTGATTTTATAGTTTCTGGTAAGATATCAACAAAATTTAATACATCCCAAGGACTTGGTGGTTTTCAATCATATTCTTCATTTATAACAGGTAACATAAAAACACCAGAGGGTGAGATTGTTGGGGGATATAATGCATCATCTAGTGGTATCGGAATAAATGAAGTTGATGCAAGAAATAACTCTGTTTTAAATTCTTCAAGAAAGGTCTATCCAGATATAAAACAAGCAATAATAAACTTTTATTATCAAAAGAAAACAGTTAAACTGGAAATAGAAAATATTTCTTCAATGAATGAAGTTTTTGAAATTGTAAAATACCTTAGAAATATTCCACTAGTTAAAAACGCTACACTTAAAAGTTATGATTTGGGTGTTGCTGTTTTTGATATACTTATATATAAGGGAAATGCAAATGATATAGCATCATATCTATCTCGTTATGAAAAATTATCAATTTCATCGGTTAAGGATTTTAGCATAAAAGGGAGGATTAAATGAAAATAAAAATATTTCTTTTTTTGATGTTTGTTTTTTTTCAAGGTTTATTTGCTGATGTTATGATTAAAGAGGTTAGAGGAGATGTTTATTTTTTAAACGAAAAAAATGAAAAGACAAATCTTAAAAAGGGTGCTCTTATTAAAAGAGGATATTCTATTTTTACATCTTCATCTTCTTATGCTGAAATAGTTCTTGATGATAATGCTGGAGTTATTATTCTTTATGAAAATACAAAATTTGTTTTAGGAAAATCAACTCAAACACAAACAACTTCATTTATTGATATGATTTTTGGAGTTAAAGAATTAAATGCAGAGGAAGGAGAAAGTTTTTGGGATTATCTTTATGGTAGAGCGGTTTTTGTATTAAAAAATCTTAATGGAAGAAGTTATAATGTACGTACAATTCAAGCAGTATGTGGAGTTAGAGGAACATCATTTATGGTTAATTCGGATGATAAATCTAGTGAGGTTAGTGTATATAATGGAGAGGTGGAGGTTATAAAGGGTGAGACAAAAAAGTTGTTAAAAAGAAATTATACTGCATATATTACGGAAACGGATATAAAAATAGAAAATAGATTATCAAAAATTGCTGAAAGAGAAAAAGAAAGAGCTTTAAAAATTGAGAAATATCTTGAAAACCTTAAAAAAAAGATAGATGAGAGAAATTCTAAAATTTCTGAAAAGTTAGATAAGTTGGATAAAAAATAAAAAGTAGTTAACTTTTATTTAATCTTTTTGTTATAAATTCTATGTATAATTTAATTATGAACTTCTACAGATTAAGATTTGTAAATACTATTATGATTTTTGTAATAGGTATAATGATAGGAGTTTATATTTCAAATAAAAAGGGATTTATTAAAAATATCTTTTCATTTTCATCAAATTATGTTCCTGTATATTACAATAAGAAAAATATTACAGATGAATATGTCCCAAAATACTATAGAGTAGAAAATAAAGAAAATATCCAAACTAATTATATTCCAAAAATAAAAAATGAAAATCTTGTTGAAAAGATAAAAAATCAAAATCCAATATCAGATGATGATGAAAACTTTATTCTTGTCGATACTAATTCTAAAACAGAGGAAAAATCTATACAGACTTATGAAGTTGATGATTTTGTTAAAAATCCTTCATATTATAAAAATTCAACCATTTCAGGAAAACTTGTTCTTTTAAAAGGAGAGATTAACAGATATCCTATTCTTTATTTTCTCTATTCTTCAAATTATTACATTACTGTTAGAGATGAAAAAAATATAATAAAAAAAACGGATGAGTATAAAATAGGTTATATTTATGATGTTACTTTTATAACTGATGGTGCGTTAAACTCAAATATTCTTGTTTCAATTTCACCTACAGATGAAAAAACTAATTGGTCTATGGGAGTTAATGCTTTTTAGGTTTTATGGATTTTCTTTTTATTATAAATCCAAAGTCAGGTCTAAAATTAAATAAATTAGTTGAGAAAAAGATTGTAAATTATTTTTCAAAAACTGATCATAAATATTTTATAGAATATACCAAATATCCAGGCAATGCTAAAGAGATAGTTATAAAATATTCTCAAAAAGGATTTAAAAATTTTATTGCTGTTGGGGGGGATGGAACAATAAGGGAGATTGCAACATTTCTTGTTGGAAAAGATTTAAATCTTGGTGTTATTCCTTGTGGATCAGGTAATGGCTTTGCAAGAAATCTTTTAATACCTTTGGATATTGATGATGCAATAAAAAGAATTATTAATGCAAAGATAATTAAAGTTGATGTAGGCATATGTAATAGTAATATATTTCTTGTAACTGCTGGTGTAGGTTTTGATGCTCATATTGCATACCTTTTTAATAATACTTATCATTTTAGAGGTTTATTTTTTTATTTTTTTTATGGTTTTCTTTCCTATTTTAAATACAAACCAAAAAAATTTAAAATTTATTTTGATGGTAGAGAAATTTTTGCTTTACCATTTCTTTTAACTATTGCAAATGGAAAGCAATATGGGGGGGGAGCCATTGTAAGCCCTTTGTCTATTGTAAATGATGGAATTCTTGAGATGGTTATTGTTGATACTGTGAGTTTTTTAAAGATTCTTTTTAAAATAAATTACCTTTTTAATGGTAAGATAAATGAAGTTGATTTTGTGAAAATATACAAATCATCAAATTTTAAAATAGTTTCTGATGGGAAATTGCTTTATCATCTTGATGGAGATGATTTTGTTAGTGATGATGGAGTTTTAAATATAAGTGTTCTTAAGGAATCATTAAATGTTATAGCTTAATATTAGGTTAAAAGTAAGTAGGTGAGAAGTGAGAATCGTAGAAATGTGTGATTATAAGTTATGGAATGTTAGATTATAGATTTTGGATGTTGAATTATGGATTTTGAATGTTTAATTGTAGGGCTCCGACGTAGTGTCGGAGCTTATTGCAATGCAAAAACATTGTTCTGCAGTTTAAGAAATTATGTTTTATAAAAAGTCAGAGCTTTTTAAAAAGGAAGATAAAGGAATAAGATGTCTTGCTTGCAATTTTAAGTGTCTTATACCAGATAATTCTTATGGAAGATGTAGAGTTAGATATAATAAAAGTGGTGAACTTTTTGTTCCATTTAATTATTTATCTTCAGTTGGACTTGATCCTATTGAAAAAAAACCGGTTTACCATTTTCTTCCTGGAAGTTTAACTTTTTCCTTTGGAATGTATGGGTGTAATTTTAGATGTAAATGCTGTCAAAACTGGGAAATATCACAAGAAATTGGGCAGAAGTACTTAATAACTTCTGATGAGATTATAAAAAAAGCAATTGAGAATAATATAAATGTCTTTGTTTCAACATATAATGAACCTACGATTACTGTTGAGTGGGCTTTAGAAATATTTAGTAAAGCAAAAGAAAAGATTAAAGATTCAAAAACTGGTTTTGTTTCAAATGGATATTTATCAAAAGAATGTCTTAATTTTATAAAAGAAAAGATTGATTTCATAAGAGTTGACCTTAAAAGTTTTAATAAAGAAAGATATAAAAAACTTACAGGCGGAGCGGAACTTGATAAACTTCTATCATCTATTGAAGAAATATTCAGAAGTTCTATTCATATTGAACTTGTAACCCTTGTAATAGATGATTTTAATGACTCAGAGGATGAAATAAAAAAAATGGCATATTATATTAAATCACTTTCTCCTTCTATACCCTGGCACCTTACAAGGTTTCATCCTGCATATAAAATGATTGACAAAAAAGCAACTGATGTAGATAAGATAGAAAGATTAATTGAGGTTGCAAAAAACTGCGGTATTTTTTATGTATATGGTGGAAATTATCTAACAGAAAATTTAAATACTGTGTGTCCAGGATGTGGAAAGGTCTTAATTGAGAGGGACTATATGAGTCTTAGAAAAAGCAATATTTCTGCTAAGGATGGAAAAGGCTATTGTCCTTACTGTGGTTTTGAGATATACGGGGTTTTTTAAAAATTCAGGATTTCTTCAGAATTTTAGTGTCTTATATAGTGTATAATATGATTATGAAGGTTATAATTGTTGATGATGATCATATTTTTAGAATGCTACTTAGAGAGATGCTTTTTTCAAACGGATATCAGGTTATTGAGGCAAAAAATGGAAAGGAAGGATGGGAAAAAATAAAATCCGAGAAACCTGATATTGCTATTTTTGATGTATCAATGCCTGAGATGGATGGAATAGAACTTCTAAATAAAGTTAGAGAAGATGATGAGTTTTTTGATCTTCCTATAATGATGCTAACAGTTAAAGATACCATAGAAGATCAAGTTAAAGGATTTGAACATGGTGCTGATGATTATTTAGCAAAACCTTTTGATGAAGAAATTCTTCTTGCAAAAGTAAAAAACCTTGAAAGAAGAATAATTAAACCTAAAAAAACTGAAACTTAAAAATTTACTAAATTCAAAAATTTCTTCTATAACTTCCGCATTGGATCATAATTTTCGTTCCTGAAAATAAACTGGATAGATCAAAATTATGTTCTTAAAAATATTTCAATTATTCAAAATACTAAATCCCCCTAAATTTAAATTCCCCCTTTGCTAAAGGGGGACCTAAGAGGGATTTTAATTTGTTTTTATTTTATATGTAAAAAATTTATAGAAAAACTTATGAGAGTAAAAGAAAATATTAAAATGGATAAGAGTTTATGCATAGATTTTGTGGACATTTTTTTGATCTAACGAATCTTACATTAGGGACGTCGAGTTCTGATCTAACACCACTTCTATTACTTCCAACTCTTCTAAATTATTCGTATTGCTTTTTTATCCTACTTTTTGTAATTTTTATAATATCATCTAAAAATGGAGTTAGCATTGCAATAAAAAGAAAAAAATAAAAAATAGGATATTTTGAAAGTATTGTTTTTTTAATTATTTTATTAGACAATAAAATTGAAAAAAACATAGAATTTATTGCAAATGTTATTTTCATAATTTTTTTTCTTAAAAAAATATCAAGAATACTTTTATATAAAAACTGTATAACAACAATTATAAAAAGTGTTAAAGAAATTTTTAAGGATTCATAAAGTTTGTATGTAAATTTTTTGTAAAATAATTCATAGATTAAATTCATAAATATTCCTGAAAATATCATTGATGAGATTAAAACTACTGTCTCACCCCATATCATTAAAAGAAATATGTTTAGTTTTGAAAATAGAGAATTCATTTATTTATAATCACCAATAAGATTGTTTAAAAAGAGAGGATCATCCATCCAATTTTCTCTAACTTTTACAAAAAGTTCAAGTTTAACTTTTTTATTTAAAAACTCTTCTATCGATTTTTGTGCTTGGGTTCTTAGTTTATAAATTGCATTTCCATCCTTTCCTATTATTATTGGTTTGTGAGATTTTTTAGAAACATAGATATTTGCATAGATATAAATTGGATCTTCGTTTTCTCTAAATTCAACAATTTCAACAGCAGTTGAGTAAGGAATTTCATCATGATAAAGATTAAAAATTTTTTCTCTTATTATCTCGCTTACAAAATATCTTTCCCATCTATCTGAAAGTATATTATCGTAATAATAAGGAGGAGATTTTGGAAGAAGTTCTATAATTTTTTTAAGTAGAATATCTGTGTTTATTTTTTTTAATGCTGATATTTCTATTATTTCTCTATTTTCGCCAAATATTGATTTTAGTTTTTCTTTAAAATCATTTCTTAATTTTTCTTCATAGATATCAATCTTATTTATAGCAATTAATAAAGGTTTATTTATCTTTGATAAAAATTGAAAAAAGTCAATTTTTTTCTCAAATTCATTTATATCTGGCTCTGCTAAAAGAATAATAATATCAGCATCATCCTTTATTGCTCTGGTTGCTTCATTTTTCATTATTTTTTCAAGATGATTAGATGGTTTTAAATATCCTGGTGTATCTATAAATACTATTTGGTAATTTTTTTTAGTAAGAATTCCTTTAAGATGGTATCTTGTTGTTTGCGGTTTTGGTGATACAATTGAGAGGTTTGTGTTTAAAAGAGAGTTTAAAAGCGTTGATTTGCCAACATTTGGAAGCCCGCAAATTGTAACAAAGCCACTACGAAAATCATTATCTAATATTATTTTTTTATCTGAAGAGGATTGTTCCATAAAAGAAGTTCCGTTGTTTTATCCATTTTTCTTACTTTTGGTTGTTTACCAGTAAACTCTGATATCATAACTTCACATGCAAATACAATTGTTGGAGACATTAAATGCCCACCAAAGGCTTGTCCAGTGTGATCAGAAAGTGTTATATGAGCATGTAGCATTGGCTTTAAATCATGAAGGCTGATATTCCCTTGAAGTGATAATATTTCAAGTTCTTTTTCAATAGTTATTTTGTTGTATTTTTTGTTTTTTTGATCATATATTCCAATTGTTGCTTTTGAAACAGCTCCAATTGTTGCTGTTATTATTCCAAACTTTATCTGGTTTTCTATAACAAAGTTTTGTAGAAGTGGGAGAAGATCTTCTCCTTTTGCAATAGAAAATATAAATGTTCTTCCCTGAATATATGCTTCTTCTTTTAACGACATATCTCCCCCTTATTTTTTATACTCTATTTGCAGATCCGAGCACTTCCACATTTTTTCTTATATACATTTTTATCAATTCTTCTCTTGCTGGTCCCAAGTATTTTCTTGGATCAAACTCCTGTGGTTTTTCTGCAAATATTTTTCTAATTATTGCTGTCATCACAAGTCTTCCATCCGAGTCGATATTTATCTTGCAGACAGCAGATTTTGCTGCTCTTCTCAATTGCTCTTCTGGTATCCCAACTGCATTTTCCATCTTTCCACCATACTTATTTATCATTTCAATATATTCCTGTAAAACGCTTGATGCTCCATGAAGTACTATTGGAAAGCCAGGAATTCTTTTTTCAATCTCCTCAAGAATATCAAACCTTAAAGGGGGAATTGGCTCGCCTGGTTTTACTTTAAATTTATATGCTCCATGGCTTGTTCCTATTGAGATTGCAAGAGAATCAACTCCGGTTTTTTTAACAAAATCCTCAACATCATCAGGATTTGTATAATGGGATTTTTCACTTGAAACATGTTCCTCTATTCCAGCAAGCACTCCAAGTTCTCCTTCTACTGTTACATCATATTTATGTGCATACTCAACAACTTGTCTTGTAAGTTTTACATTTTCTTCATATGGAAGGTGCGATCCATCTATCATAACTGATGAAAAACCATTGTCTATACAGGACTTGCAGAGTTCAAAACTGTCTCCATGATCTAAATGAAGAGATACTGGTATTGGTTTATCTGTCATCTCTTTCATCATCTCTATTGCGCCTTTTGCCATCCATCTTAATAGTGTTGGATTTGCATACTCCCTTGCTCCCTTTGAAACCTGAAGTATTACTGGAGATCTTGATTTAACACATGCAATAATTATCGCTTGAAGTTGTTCCATATTGTTGAAATTATATGCAGGAACTGCATATCCATTTTTCATTGCATCTTTAAACATCTCCCTTGTATTTACGAAACCAAGTTCTTTGTATGATATCATAATTCCTCCTTTGTTTGTCTAGTAATCATAGAAATATTTTCAAAACGAAATAAATAATCATTGATATTAACGCTGAACCAGGTATTGTAAGTATCCACGACCATATAATTTTTCTTGATAAATTCCATTTAACAGAATAAAATCTTTTAAGTGCTCCCACAGCCATTATTGAACCTGTGATTGTATGAGTGGTACTTACCGGAATACCAAGAAGTGTTACACTATGAAGTGTTACTGCAGCACCAAATTCCGCTGCAAATCCATCAACGGGTCTTAGTTTGGTTAATCTATGTCCAAGTGTTGATACAACCTTCCATCCACCTGCAAGTGTTCCAAGAGCAATGGTTGTATAAGATAAAAGAACAACCCAGAAAGGAACATGAAATCCACTTCCATCGGTTGTTAGATAGCCATTTGCATAAAGTGTCATTGTTATAATTCCAATTGTTTTTTGAGCATCGTTTCCACCATGACCAATTGAATAAAGTGCAGATGAAAACAGCTGACCTACTCTAAAAATTTTTTCTACTTTCTGTGGATGTTTATCTTTAAATATGTTGTAAATTATAATCATTGATAACCCGCCAAGTAGAAAACCTATTAAAGGAGAAAGTACTATGAAAAGAAAAACCTTATATATTCCAGAATATATAAGTCCATCTTTCCCAACCTTTACAAGAACTGGTCCTATAAGCCCGCCAACAAGTGCGTGAGAAGCACTTATTGGAAGACCAAGATTTGTACAAAACATTACCCACAATGCCGCTCCAAGTGTTGTAGATGCAACAACATAATTATCAACCACATTGATATCAACTATTCCCTTTCCGATTGTTTTTGCAACTGCTGTTCCAAGAATTAAAAATGATATAAAGTTAAAAAATGCTGCCCATACAACTGCTTGAGTTGGCTTTAAAACCTTTGTTGCAACTATTGTGGAAATTGAGTTTGCTGCATCATTTGCACCGTTATAATAATCAAAAAGCAGTGCAAAGAATATTATTACAATTGTCCAGATAAGATTATTATCCATTTTTTACAAGAACCTCCTCTATTGTTCTTGCGACTTTTTCACATGAATCAAGAACTGTTTCAAGAACTTCATATATTTCTTTCCATTTTATTATCTCAATAGGATCCTTTTCTTTTTCAAAAAGTTCCATAATTGCTTTTTCTCTAATTGAATCACCACTGTTTTCAAGTCTGTTTATTTCTATGCAGTACTCAAGTATTCTTCTTGGCTTTTTTATGTCTTTAAGTGATAGGATAGCATTCTTAACAGCATTTACCGCATCTGTTATGTTTTCAAGGAATTCAGGAAAATATGTGTTTTTAACAGTTTTTATTTTATATATATACAATCTGTTTGCAACCACATTTATAAGGTCCATAATATCATCTATTTCATTTACTATTTTATGTATATCTTCCCTGTCGATAGGTGTTATAAATGTTTCATTTAAAATATCTATTATTTCATGTGATAATGTGTCACATTGCTGTTCAAGTTCTTTTATTTTTTTAACATTCTCTTCTGAGTAATCTTCCTTTTCAATCATTTTTTTGAGATAGGATACAGCGTCAGATATTACTTTTACCTGCTCTGCTGTCATATCAAAAAATTTCACATCCTTAGGTATTAATGGCATCTTACCCCCTGATTTTTATTCTGTTCTTTTTTCCTTCATAATTACATTATATATAATTTTTAAAAATGTTTTGATTTAAATATTGTAAATGTTAAAATAAAGATAGAAAGGAGGTTTTATGAATAAAGAGGAGATAAAAGAAAAACTTTTTTTGAGGTTAAAAAAATACTGTGAGATTGAAACGACATCAGATCCAAATTCAAAAACATATCCATCAACTAAATCGCAAGTTCATTTTGCAAAAATTCTTTTAAAAGAACTTAAATCAATTGGAGTAAAAGATAGTTTTGTTGATGAGTATTCTTATGTTTTTGGAAAAATAAAATCAAATTGCAAGTCAAAAATAAAAATTGCTTTCATCGCTCATATGGATACATCTCCTGCATATAGTGCAAAAGATGTTAAAGTGAAACTCCATAAAAATTATTGTGGTGGCAAAATAGATATTGGTAGGGGAATTTACATTGATGAAAAGAATTGTCCTTCTTTAAAAGAACATTTAGGCGATGATATAGTTACAGCATCAGGAAATACACTTCTTGGAGCAGATGATAAAGCTGGAATAGCAATAATTATGACATTTGCTGAGTATATTCTTAACAACTTCTCTTCTCTAAAATATCCTGATATTAGAATTCTTTTTACACCTGATGAGGAAATTGGTAAGGGTGTTGATAAACTTGATCTTAAAAAGCTTGATGCTGATTTCGGCTATACTATTGATGGTGATTTAAAAGGAAGAATAGAGAATGAAACATTTAATGCTGATGGACTTAAGATTAAAATTTATGGAAAAAGTGTTCATCCGGGAAGTGCGAAAAATCAAATGGCAAATTCTGTAAGAATTGCTTGTGATATAATCTCATCCTGGCCGGAAAATATGACACCAGAAAATACAGAGGGATATGATGGTTTTGTTATGTTTGATGAAATAAAAGGCGATGTGAGTTATGCTGAAATTAGTGGAATAATAAGAGAGCATGATATAGGTAAGTTAAAGAAAATGGAAAAATTACTTGAGAAAATAATTGAAGAAAAAAGAGAAAAATATCCTCTTTCAAAAATTGAGTATGAGATTTTTACGCAATATAGAAATATGAAAATAATCATTGATAAAAATCCTAAGGTTATGGATAAACTCCTTGAAGCAGTAAAAGAAGTTGGGCTTGAGCCAATTATAAAACCTGTTAGAGGAGGGACTGATGGCTCAAGGTTATCTTTTATGGGACTTCCAACTCCAAATATATTTACTGGTGGATATAATTATCATGGCCCATATGAATGGGTAAGTCTTGATTCTATGTATAAAGCATTTGAGGTTTTGATTAAACTTTCAGAGAAATGGGTTGTGTAGGGCTCAGACGTAGCGTCGGAGCAAGAAAGTGAGAGGTGGTGAGGAAGTGAGACGTAAGAGGTGAGAAACAAGAAATCCCCCTCTATCCCCCGACGTAACGTCGGGGGAAATAAAAAAGGGGATTTAAAAAAAGCAATGCTAAAGCATTGCCCTACATTTAAAAAATAATGATGTAGGGCAAACATTTATGTTTGCAAATTACATAACTAAAGCGTTGTCTTACACTACTTGCTAAGTAATAAAATATATTTATGAAACTTGAGCATTATCCAATAGAGAAGTTAAAATCAGAGATTCTAATGATTGTTGGGAAATATCTTGATTTAAATGAATATAAATTATTTTTCTTTGGCTCAAGGGTTAATGATAATGGCAATGAAAGATCAGATATAGATGTTGGTATATATGGACCTTGCGAGGTTCCTTATGAGATAATGTTTAAGATAAAAGAAGAATTCAATGAACTTCCAATTCTTTATAAAATAGATTTTGTTGATTTTAATAAAGTTTCAGATGATTTTAAAGAAATTGCTTTAAGTAAGATTGAAATTATAAATGACAAAATTTGAAGTACTTATTTCTCAGTTTGAAAAAGCATTAGAAAGTTTAAAAGAATTTCTTTTGCTTCCTAAAAATGATATAGTTAGAGATTCTGCAATAAAAAGGTTTGAGTATACTGTGGATATTTCATGGAAATTAATAAAATTTTTTCTTGAAGAAAAAAAGGGAATAATTTGTAATTCACCAAAAGATTGTTTTAGACAGGCATATAAAGAGGGAATTATTGATTATGATGATAGATATTTAAAATATATTGATATGAGAAATCAAGCATCTCATACTTATAATGAAAAAATAGCAGATGAGATATACAACATTTGAATGATGTATTTAAGGACTTTGAAATCCTTTTTGAAAAAATAAAAAATTATCAGTAATTATCCTTTTTAATTCGTATTTTATTTACCGTTTTATTTTTTGCTTTTCAAAAACTCATCTATTGCTTTTGCTGCGGCTTTTCCATCTTTCATTGCAAGTAGAACTGTTGCACCACCTCTCACCACATCACCACCTGCAAATATTCCTTCTATAGATGTTTTTCCATTCTCATCAACAATAAGACAATTCCATTTATTAGTTTTTATATCAACTGTTTGTTGTATTAAAGGATTTGGGCTTTGCCCTATTGCAGCAATTACTACATCAGCATCAATATAAAATTCACTTCCTTCTATAGGTATTGGTTTTCTTCTTCCACTTGCATCTGGAACACCTAATTTCATTCTTATGCATTTAATTCTTTTTAATATTCCATTTTCATCACCTTCAAGTTCAACTGGTGCTGTTAAAAATTCAAATTTTATTCCTTCTTCCATCGCATTTTCAACTTCTTCCTTTCTTGCTGGCATTTCATCTCTTGTTCTTCTATATATCACAGTTACACTTTCAGGATTTAATCTTTTTGCACATCTTGCGCTATCCATTGCTGTATTTCCACCACCTACAACTACAACTTTTTTACCAGCATATACCGGCGTATCATACTCAGGAAATTTGTATCCTTTCATAAGATTTATTCTTGTTAAAAACTCATTTGCGCTATATACACCAATAAGTTCTTCTCCTTTTATTCCAAGTGGTGTGGGAAGTCCTGCTCCACTTCCTATAAATATAGCATCAAATTCTTTTTTTAATTCATCAATTGTTATTGATTTACCAATAAGAACATTTTTTATAAACTTTACTCCCATTTTTTTAAGATTTTCTATTTCAAAATCTATAACCTCTCTTGGCAATCTAAATGTTGGAATTCCGTATCTTAAAACACCACCAAACTCATGAAGTGCTTCAAATACTGTAACATCATATCCTTTTTTTCTAAGTTCGCTTGCAGCTGCAAGTGATGCAGGACCACTTCCAACACAGGCAACCTTAAAACCATTATCCTTTTCGCACTCTGGGAGTTTTAAAAGCCCATTTATTCTTGCAAAGTCAGCAACAAATCTCTCAAGTTTTCCAATAGAAACAGAACCAAATTTATCTTTAAGGACACATGCTCCTTCGCAGTATTCTTCTTGAGGACACACCCTTCCACATATTGCAGGAAAAAGGCTTGTTTCATATATTTTTAAAACTGCTCCTTGGATGTCTTCGTTATAAAGATGATTTATAAATTCAGGTATTTTTACGTTTACAGGGCATGCTTTTTCGCATGGTTTTGTTGGACAAGCAAGGCATCTTGCTGCTTCAGTTAATGCTTCCTCAAGGTTATATCCAAGAGCAACTTCATCAAAATTTTTTATTCTTATGTGAGGATCCTGGTGCCTTCCTGGATTTCTTTTAATTGTTGGTGTTGGTTTCTTTGGTTTATTCATTTCTCCTCCAAAAATTTTTACTCATTATCTTTTTTTCAAATCCCTCTTCCCTTCTTTTCCCCCTTTGAAAAAGGGGGAAATAGGGGGATTTTTTGTATAGGGCAAGGCTTTAGGCTTGCAAATTATTGCTCCGACGCTACGTCGGAGCTTTTTCAAATCCCCCTATAAATCCCCCTTTGAAAAAGGGGGATAGAGGAGGATTTTTTGTATAGGGCAAGGCTTTAGCCTTGCTTTTTCAAATCCCCCTTTTTTATTTCTCCCGACGTAACGTCGGGGGGATAGAGGGGGATTTATTTAAAAATTTTACAAAATTATTTAAAAATGATAAAATAATTTTAGTCTTTTTGCTAAGGAGGAAAAATGT
>Ga0080004_1126471_pt1 | contig 42162 bp, 37 predicted proteins | sample WasSprMetagenome_FD_69207 | JGI IMG/M metagenome (GOLD analysis project Ga0080004, IMG submission 69207) | Sulfidic aquatic microbial communities from Washburn Spring, Yellowstone National Park, USA - WS (SPADES assembly) (version 2) | ecosystem: Environmental > Aquatic > Thermal springs > Hot...
GTGGAGAGGTTCTTCAGATACCCTAAGGAGAGGACGATGATATTCCACCGTAAGATGAGTGCAAGAAACCATGTGCAGGGTATCACAAACATCAAGCTATTCCTAAACCTATTCATACTATACTATCAGGCCGTGAGGACAGGAGGTGGATGAAAATGCTTATCCGAACACTATCGTAACCCCTTTTCACATCTCTTTATATAGTAGTTTCTGTAGAGAGAACTTACATCACATATAAGAAGAGGTAGAAACAAATTTTTATAGAATAAGATGGGTGAAAGATTAGGTGGAACCGATAAGAGTGAACTGGTATGAAGTGCTTCATGGAGCTTCTAGGATACCTTGAATTAACCATGGATGTGAGTAGTTTAGCATCCCAGATATCTGAGTTGGTTAGAGAAGCTAATGAAAAGTTTAGGGAGAGTGTTCAGGGGAGGGAGGCTTCTGAGACAGCGGTAATCGTAGAGTATAGTGGAGAAGGAAGGAGATTAAATGTTAAGATAATCTCTGGAGGCAAGCTTAGAGCACATGATGCATTCCTTAGGTTTAAGAATATATTAGTAGAGAAGCTTGGACCGTCAATGAAGGTTGGTGTAAGAGAAATATCCATAGACAAGCTTACAGTTAAGGTCGCTGGAGAACATATAAGCTTACCAACTGCAGAGGAGAAGCTTAAAGGCGTTGCTGAAGTATCAACCGAAGATGATACATTAGTTTTAATCTTCAGAAATCTATCCGACCATGATATACGTGATAGATTAGTAGACCGAGCCATAAGATTAGTGAGAGCTGAAGAGAAAGCTGAAGAAGCTGAGAAACTTGCACCATTTGGTACAGTCCTAATAAAAGGTGCAGAGAAAACATTTATGTTTGGTAGCGAGATCTCCGCTGAAGCAGAGAGGCTTAACTGGGCTAAACGTTACCCAGGTAGAGGTCAATGGATCTTCACAAGCCCAATGACTGCGCTCCTTAGAACATTATCTGAGATGCTGATAGATTATGTTGCAAGACCGCTCGGCTTTCAAGAATGGATGTTTCCACGCTTAATGCCTTTTGAAGTATTCAAGAAACTTTCAACATATATAGAGCATCTACCAGAAGGGCTATTCTATGTCTGCGCTCCACCTAGGGATCCCTCAGTTTTTGAAGAATTCAAGAGAGAATATACTTTGAGGAGAGAGTTAAGGAGAGATTTACTAAAGAATGCCTTAGAAGAGCCCGGGTATGTTTTAGAGGCTGTACAGTGCCCACCATTCTATCAGTATTTCTCAGGAGAGATTGTTAGGCTGGAAGACTTGCCCGTCAAGGTCTTCGATGTTTTAGGTGGATGGACTTGGAGGAATGAAGCTGGGGGGGTTGAAGGTATCGTTAGAACCAATGAGTTCTGGAGGATGGAGATGGTCTTCTTAGCAAGCCCAGAAGAAGCAGTTGAGATAAGAAATAAAGTAACAGAAAAGTCAATAGAATTAGTTGACAAGATTTTAGATATGGAGTGGAGACTCGTAGCTGGAGCACCCTTTTTCCTATCCCCTGAGGAAGCTTCTAAACGCCTCATAGATATATCCAGCTTCGATAAGATACCTACACTCGATATAGAAGTCTATCTACCTTACAGGGGGGAGAGAGATAAAGCTGAGTGGCTTGAGATAACAGCTGCAACAGTTCATAGAGACTACTATGTTAAAGCATTCAAGATAAGAGAAGCAAAGAATAGAGAGATATGGACTGGGTGCGTAGGTCATGGATTAACAAGGTGGGCTGCAGGCTTCCTAGCTAGACATGGCTTCAATTTTGAAGACTGGCCTAGAGAAGTAAAGGATAGAATAGGGGAGCTACCGCCACCACCGAGGACAGTTACCTAGCCTTATTACTCAATGTTGCTGTACCTTGAAGTATCCGTTATCTTTAACGTTAGAGTTATAGGAGAGCCAACCCCAATATATTAAGAATTGAAGCTCTCAATTAGAGGGATATACTCTACAGCTTTAGCTAAGCTACTGATAGATAAAGGATTTAAGATCGTTAAACCTACGAAGTCTCAGATTAAAAGGTTTGGGTTAACAAACCTAGTTGTAGAGCCTGATGCAGTAATTACAGATTCACCTGATAAACATTTCATAGAAGTGAGGGGAGTTCTAGAAGTTGTTAACCCTTTAGTATGTGAGATGAGAGGTTTCTTCGAAGACTTAATTATCTTGTGGAAAATGAAAGATAAGAATAATTCATATGTTAGAGTAGGTTTTCCAGTTGAAGCTATGAAGAAGCTTGATGAATTAAGATCTATGGTAACATACACTGTTCCATGGCATCATTATTGTAGAGCAGGCGGGGAAACACTTTCAAGTATTGTTAGCTTCGCTGAAGACCTAGTTGAGAGAGAGCTTGTTTCTCCAGAAGAAATGAACAAGATCTTTGAAGAGCAAGTTAAACAGTTTACTCCAAAGCTTGGTTCTAGGGTAAGGATAGTTCACGTAAAACTTCATGGTGGAAGAATTATCCTCGGACCAGGTAAAGTTGTCTGGAGGAGTGATGAGACTATTAAAGTTCTTAGGAGGATTATGAGCTCTGGCATATATGATGGGCTAGGTATACCGAAGCAAGTTGGAGATTATGCTGTTACAAACGCTACAAAACTAGAGATGTGGACTAAGACAAGCTATTACAGCTTCTCAGGAAATTTTAAAGGTGCATACTATAATATCTGCACACCCGTTGCATTCTATCCCGACCAGATACATTACTTCGACTTAGAAGTAGACGTAGTCTATCTCCCAAATCTCGAAGTCAAAATAATCGACAGAGAGCTTCTTGAACAAGCGCTTAATGAAGAGATCATAAGTAGTAAGCTTTTCGAGAAAGCACTAAGACAAGCTGAGAAAATATCTTATGAAAAACCTTAAATTTTCTTCTGTTTTAATTAATGTTATTACCCATATGAGGGTGGGTGCTGTCAACTTTTACTTGAGTTTTTATTTGTCTATGGCCTGGTTTCTGTTTTGTTATGTATGTATTTGAGCATATTCTTGATAGGTTGTCTGGGCTTTTCAGGTTTAACAACTATCCTTTGGATGAGAAGGCTTACTATGTTATGCTTCATTCTGCTGGTCTAAGTCTTAGAGACCTCTCTGAGAGATACTGTGTAACCATGGCTTCCAGGGAGAGTGTTAGGAGATGGTCTCATAGATTCTCAAGAATATTCTCTGTAGAGAAGAGGTTCAGGGATACTATAACATTAGATGAAGCTGTAGTAAAGCTTCATGGTCTTAGAGCATATGTATGGTCTGCCGTAGATACCGATTCAGGGGTTTAGCAATATATGCTTCATGGAGTAGGAGCATGATAGTTGCTTTAACAAGCCAATGATAATAGTTGATAGGGGTCCATGGTATAGGTGGGCTCTATAAAGGCTTGGACTAAAACATCGATACCAGAGATTCAGTTTAAGGAGTGCTATTGAAAAAGAAGACTAGAAGATTCTAAAACAACATAGACACGTGGAAGACCCAGTCTATAGAAGACTACGCATCAACAATAGCGATGATGAGAAACCCACTCAAAGCAATAAAAACTCAAGGAGGAGTATTACCTAGTTGACAGGATCCCTTTAAGGGTTTTTAGTAGCCATAGCTCGATGTACCCTTCCCTTAGCCCTAATAATCTAATCTCATTATTTAATAGATGTATAGTTGGGATCTTGATCTTGGTTAATTTACTGAAAGCTTATTCTAAGAGTGTGTAAACTTTACATTAAATAGGAAGGTAGTAATCTCCATTTAACCTTAATACTATATGAGTAAACCTAGGCCGACTAGAGTAAAACTTCTCTATATTCTCTAGGATGGGCTCACGGAAAGTCTTTTTAAACAATGGCGTTTTAAGAGTATATTTCATCTGAAATCTCTAGGTCTCTTCTTAACCATTGCTTGTAGAAGCCAGGGTTCTCTAAGATTTAGGAATAGACCTTGTTTAGAGAGATTCCTTACGAGGAATATTGATGGAAGCAGGCTTAACGCTACATGTAATATATTATAGATTGCAGTAAAGGCTAAGATTAGAAGTAGGCCTCCTAATCCAACTTCTATTTCTAAGCCTAGGGCTATCGATAGAGATTTTACGGCAAATTCTAGGAAGAAGGGCATAATCACTACTAAGACTAAGTAATTGCAGGCAGTTGTAGCTAGAACCCTCAGCAGGCTACTGAATATGAATACTGAAATGTAGGGCATCCTAAATCTTGACATTAGCTTGTAGCTTACCCATAAACCTACCAGCATAGAAGCTACTGCAATAAACTTCATTGCTGGACCAATAGGCGTCCACTCCCCAAATATGTTGAGAACAAGCCAGTAAGTTAATGCAGAGATAAATCCAGGTACTGGACCGAAGCCTAAGAAGGCTGTAACTACGGGTATCTCAGCTATATCGAACTTTAAATAGGGTATTAAAGGAAAAGAGAAGCTTAAAGGCATCATCGCTAGGACCGCTGAGAAAGCTCCGAAAACTGTTGAAATAGCTATTACTAGGGATATTCTAGCCTCGGGATTTCCAGGCACGTGTGTAAGCTGGTGCCACCACTACTTAAACTTGAGTATTTACAAAAAAATGAGTAGAATTATATGTTTATATCATGATAGTAAGCCGTTGAAGAAGTCTTTAACAGCTTTCTCATAATCTGATTGGTCGCCTACATCAATCCAGTAGCCATTATGGAGGTAGGCATATAGTTTATTCTGGTCTGCGAGCTCTGGGAATACGTCTTCTTCTAGAGATGAAGGTCTATCAGATGGTATGTAATCAAATATTGCAGGTTCAAATACATAGATTCCGGCATTAACAAATCCTGGAACAGCTTGTCTAGGCTTCTCTCTAAATGCTATAACCCTTCCTTCTTCATCTACTGAGACTAGCCCGAATCTTCTCGCATCTTCAACTCTCGTTAAAACAATTGTTGCAACACCATTCTTCTCTCTATGATACCTGATTAAGCTAGATATGTCTAACCCAGTGAATATTATGTCTCCATTAACAGTTAAGAAAGTACTATTCAATTTCCTTTCAGCATTCTTTACCGCACCTGCTGTTCCAAGGGGAGCTTTCTCAATAGAGTAATCTATTGAGACACCTAAGAGCCTACCATCTCCAAAATATTTTATTAAATGTTCACCTAGGTATCCTATTGCTAAGATGAAGTTATAGATTCCCTGCTTCTTCAGGTATGTAATGATATGCTCAGTTATTGGTTTGTATCCTATGGGTATCATTGGCTTAGGTATACTGTATGTGAGAGGCGTCAAACCCATACCTCTACCACCACATAAGATAACACATTTCAATGATTCTTTCATCAGCTTCTCTCTAACTGATTCAATAATGAAAGAGCTTCTCTTCCTAGCAGGTACATGCTTCTTTAATGCATCCCAAACCTCAATCGGAAACTCTATGCTCGTTCTATGCTTAGACATGGTGCACACACCTTAATTAAAAATTATATATGTATATAATAAATATTTTTATGGTCCTATCTTTCGAAGAGTTAAGCTATGTAATATACCAACCACTTACCAATAATTAATACAACACTTCTATACCTGGTTTAGAATGCCTCTAATCTCTTTTAAAGATAGGAGTGAAATGTATTCTTTGTGGCCATATCTTTCTTTAATAATCTTGGTATTCTCTACTTCAGCGACATATAATAATTTCGTTGATATTCCTGCCTAGTAGGTATGCTATTCTTTCTACTGTTGCCTCTCCACCTCTTTTTGTAGAACCCCTCTTAAACTCTTTTCTTTCTATAGTCTCTCATCCTAAACAATCTAGAACAATATATAAGCTATCATTATTTAATGAGTCTTCATTTAGAACCAAGTATACCATGTGTTTGTCACAGTAACATCTTATAACCTGGCCATTCGTAACACGTATCCATCTAGGGGAAGCCTTTACATAATCCTAGACAAGTTATACTGATCTAGAGCACATAGACGCATAATTATAAGATAACAAGTTTATCTATTATGTTTAAATGATAATTCCATCTTAAAGAAGATAATGAAACGATGTAATCTCCTCATAGCTATTCTTGTAGTTGCAGGAGGTGCTATAACGGCATTCTTTACATGGTTTACTCAGCCCAGTACGAAAGGTCAAACTCCTACTCATATCGAGACGTTAACCCAGACTAGGTATCAAAAGAAGAAGATTCTGAATATCTCTGAGCTTCAACAAGGATCGTATATTGTATTTAATCGGCCTACTGAGACTGAACGATGTCACGTAAATATCTTGATTAGAGGAAGAGAAGAGGTATGGGTCGGAGAGCCAACCTATACGCATACAACCTAGTCTGCATTCATCAAAGATGCCAGGTTAAATATAATAAAAGCACAGAAATGCTAGTATGCCCATGTCACGAAAGTATTTTCGACCCTAGCAATGATGTAAATGTGGTTAAAGGACCAACTGCAAAGCCTCTAGCAAAGACCTTAGTGGAAGAAGATGATAAAGGAGGCATATATGCTGTAGACATAATCGGCGGGTGGTCAAGGAAGAATGATAATATTACAGTATATGTTTATATCAGACATGCTTAAATATAGCTATCGCCTCATGTCTTAGTTTATAATGTTATTTAAAATTTGTCTATGCATAAAACTAAAAAGCTGGCTTCTACTATTTTTGCTTGACCATGGTTCTGAGAGTTGGAATTAATGGAATGGGCAGAATTGGTAGACTGTTTCTAAGAGCTGCACTAGAAGATCCAGGGTATGGTAAGAAGTTCGAGGTTGTAGCTTTCAATGAGCTTGCGGATACGAAGACTACTGCACTGCTCTTAAAGTATGATTCAGTTCATCGAAGATGGAATAGAGACGTATCATATACAGATAGAAGTGTTATAGTAGATGGTAAAGAGCTTAGAGCTTACAATATACGTGATCCATCTCAAATACCTTGGAAGGAAGAGGGAGTTGAGCTAGTTGTAGAGGCAACCGGAGTGTTTACGAGCAAGGCAGATGCTTCAAAACATATTAGAGATACTGTTAAGAAAATCCTAGTTACAGCTCCATGTAAAGATGCAGATGTCACGATAGCTCCAGGCGTAAATGACCACATGCTAGACTTGTCCAGGCAGGATGTTATCTCTGCTGCCTCCTGTACAACAAACTGTCTTGCACCGATGGTTAAAGTACTCTTAGACAACTTTGGAATAAAGAAGGGATTCATGATAACAGTTCATGCTTATACGAATGACCAGAGGGTCCTAGACCTAGTACATAGAGATTTGAGAAGAGCTAGAGCTGCATCTCTATCAATAATACCTACAACCACTGGAGCCGCATCTGCTCTCCACTTAGTAATCCCTGAAGTAAAAGGGAAGATGGATGGGATAGCCCTCAGAGTACCTGTCCCAGACGGTTCAGTTACAGATTTAACAGCTGTACTTGAAAGAGAGACGACAGTAGATGAAGTTAGGAGAGCATATAAAACAGCAGCTGAAGGTAAGATGAAGAAGATACTAGAGTATACAGAAGACCCAATTGTTTCAGCAGATGTAATAGGTAATCCACATTCATGTATTATTGATGGATTGAGTATAATGACTATCGGAGAAAAAAGCGATATAGTAAAAGTTCTCGGATGGTATGATAATGAGTGGGGATACAGCTGCAGACTCGTCGATATAGTAAACATGGTTGCTTTAAGCTTTTAAGATTCAAATTTTAATAGATACTTCAAGTAGGTGTTTCATGATGATTGGGGTTGGATAGGATGTGGTTTAAGACTTTAGACGATGTAGATGTTTCAGGTAAGACTGTTATCGTAAGGGTTGACTTAAACTCGCCTATAGATCCAGAGACTGGGAAGATTAGAGATAATGAGAGGCTTAGAGCTCATGCTGGAACAGTACGGGAATTATCTGAGAGGAATGCGAAAATTGTCCTCTTGGCACATCAAGGGAGAAAGGGAGATCCCGACTTTCTTCCACTGAAAAACCATGCTGAACTTCTATCAAGACATGTTGGTAGGCAAGTTAAGTATGTGCCAGACTTACTAGGAGAGGAAGCAGTAAAAGCAGTAAAATCATTAAAGAATAGTGAGATACTCCTTCTTGAAAATGTTAGAATACTTGATGAAGAAACAAAAGAAGCCTCCCCTGAAGAGCACTCCCGTGGGAAGCTAGTATCTACTCTTGCGCCTCTAGCAGATATATTCATCTTAGATGCATTCTCTGTAGCTCATAGAGCACATGCATCTGTTGTAGGATTTTCACATGTACTACCTACAGTAGCTGGAAGGGTAATGGAGAGAGAGCTTAGAGCTTTAACAACGGTTCTTGAAGAGGATAGAAAAATAGTGCTGGTTATGGGTGGAAACAAGCCTGAAGAGTGCATCGAAGTCATAATTGGAATAATGTCTAAAAACATTGAAAACATTAAGTATGTTTTATCTGCTGGAATACTTGGACAATTATTCTTGATGACTGAGAAGAGGAATCTTGGAGAACCTTCCAAATCATATATTAAGAAGAAGAAGTTTGATATGTATCTAGAACGTCTAGCTGGGATACGTGAGGCCTTAGGAGAGAAATTAAAAACACCAGTAGATGTAGCTTATGAGGAAAATGGTAAGAGAGTAGAGATGGATGTAGAGAAGCTTCCTGCACCTGGAACAATATATGATATAGGAGAAAAGACAGCCAAGAAATATGCTGAGCTAATCCTAGATACTTCCGAGAAGGATGTAATAATAGTTAAGGGTCCAGCTGGAGCATATGAGAGAGAAGAATTCAGGAAAGGAACTAGGATAATCTATGAAGCATTAGCAAGATGTAGAGCATTCACATTGATAGGTGGAGGGGATTCCTCAACAGCTATAGAGCTTGTCGGTCTAAGCCCAGCTAACTTTTCCTATGTAAGCCTTGGTGGAGGAGCATTAATCACGTACATCTCGAAGAGGACTCTCCCTGGAGTAGAAATACTAAGAAAAATATAGTAGATAGAATAATAAACTTAATTCCTCAATTTTTCTACAATATCTACATAATAGAATCTCGGCTGACTGCTAGTCTCTAATCTTACCTTACTATTCTTCTGTAGAGAGCATATACTGATGCTGCTGGAAGAAGCGATAGGGGGATGTGTAGGAGGTTGAAGAAAGCTGTAAGAATTACTGTTATTAATGCTACTAGGAAGCTTGATTCTAGTTCCAGCCCTATAACATTCTTTAATACTTGCGTAGATGTTGGAAGATAGACTTCGGGAAACAATAGATAGTATAGGAGGAAGGTTACCAGAGACATTAATCCTACTCTTACCAGGCTTCCAGAAATAATCATGTATACTAGGTTTCTTCTATCTAGGGTTACTTTAGATTTATTGAATACTATCCTGAAACCTATCAGCATCGAGATAACTGCAGTCAACTTCATTAATGGGCCTATTAGAACATGATATGGTTTACCGAAGTTCAGTGTTATCCAGTGGATTACAGAAACAACAAAAGCTGACTTAAAATCGAGTACTAAGAGTGCGAGAACAGTAGGTATCTCTGCGAGATCAAAACTAAGGAATGGTAAAAGAGGGTACGGGAATCTAAAGCGGAGTAGAGATATAACTATTGCTGCTGAAGCTAGAAGAGACGTTCCAGCAACCCATCTACTAACCCTGACGTGTAACGTCTGCATCAGCCTTAAAGAATTCAGATGCTTACATAAATATAACCTTGTTTAGAGAGGATGTAATCTCAGGATTCTATATTAAGATATTCTTGAAAGGACTTCTCTTAATGGGGCTCCCGCTACACATACATATGTGTCTGCTCCACCATAGTAGAGGTAAACTATGCCATTTTTAACTACTGCACCACATGGAAATACTACATTCTTTACGTATCCTTCTTTCTCATAGTATTCTACTGGCTCTAGAAGTGGGTGAAGCGTTCTGCCGATGATCTTCTCAGGATTCTCTAAGTCTAGTAGGAAAGCTCCAACTCTATAGACATTATCATGTGAGAGACCATGATAGAAGACTAGCCAGCCTTGAGATGTCTTGATAGGTGGAGCTGCTAAACCAACCTTCTTTCCATCCCACATACCCTGCCTAGGAGTCAGCAGAGTTATACTTAGTAGCTCACCTGCATTAACTGATTCCGGAGATTCAATATAGTCATAGCATATACTTATTCCTCCTGCTCTATGAATAAATAGATATTTACCATTTATCTTCTCTGGGATTACACATGCATTCTTATCGTCTATATCTGGTGGAGATATTATCTTAGGAGCCGCCCATCCCCAATTCCTATTTAAGAAATCTTCTACAGTAATCCAAGTTACAGCAACTCTCGGAGGATGAACATTATCGTAGGCTGTATAAAACATGTATAATCTATCGTCTATCTTGACTATTCTTGGGTCCTCGCATCCCGAGTGCCCAAGCGTTAACTTCATCTCAAATTTTTCACGTGGAACATATATTGGCTCATCTAATCTCTCAACTATATTAAATCCATCTTCTGTTACTGCTAAACCTATAGTTGAGGTCTTATCACTTGATAAAGCTCTATAGAGGATGTATATTTTTCCTTCAAGCTCTATTGCTGCTGGGTTAAATGTACTTACGCTCTCCCAGTCATGTTCAGGTCTAGGTTTTATGATAGGATTTCCAGAATATCTTTCAAAAACTCTATTCAATTCTCCATTCATGATTTTAATGATCTCATTAGTCTTTGCAGTTAATAAACAGCATGTAGTATCTGCTGCACCATAATACAACCTTACGGTATCTCTCCCTCGGATAACAGATGTAGGGAAGACTATATTAGGTACGTTTCCATACCTCTCATAGAATTCTTCTGGAACCATGAATGGATAACTAGTCCTCTTAATGATTTTCCTTGGATCGTCCAAGTCTAGGAGTAGTGCTTCTACCCCGAAGATTCTATCTTCTACTTTAGGTGAGAAATAATTCTGTATATAGGAGTATATGAGAAGCCATCCATCGTTGAGCTTTATAGGTGGTGCTCCAACTTCAATATGGTCTAGCGGTGACTTTCTAGGATCAGGCGTAAGTACATAGTTCATGAATTCATGATACCATTCATCCATTTCGTATATCCATTGAGAAGGGTTATCGCTTAACTGTGCTATAGCAATGTATGCTGGGGGTTTATCTGTATGGACCGTGAGGATTGCTGTTAGTTTCTTATTGATTCTCTCAGGGAAGAGGGCCATAGCTTTAGCATTAAAAGAAGTTACTAGATATTTTTCTTCAACTTGTTTTAAATCTCTACTTACTGCTACACCAACTCTAATTCCTTCAGCAATTGGTGGAAGAGTAGATATAGCTGTATAGAAGATATAATATCTACCCTCAAGATATGTTGCTCTAGGGTCTTCACATCCAAATATTTCCCAATCTTTCTCAGGTATAATGAACCTTCTACGTTCATAGAAGTGTACTCCATCCCTGCTCTTAGCTATACCTATTGAGCTATAGCTTGAACCCTGCTTCTTCAATAAGTCAGAAGAAGAAACAGCACGATAAAGCATATAGTAGCATCTACCTTTCTTAACTACGGATGGGTTAAAGACTGCATAAGCTTCCCATGAATGCTCTCTTACAGGATACAGTATAGGATTACTACTACACCTCCTCATATGCCAACCTCTCTCCATAATCTCTTGATACTTATTAATATGTCTCAGGAAAAGTTAGATTATATTCAGCCTTTCATGGATGCATCAATATTTCATAGTATAAATAGTTAGTTTGATTCAACGATGTATATTTTATGTGGGTGGATATAAAAAGTTTTTGTATATGTAGAACAATACCTAGCCAGCGACTCTGAGAATAGAGACTAAAAATGAAGAAGCAGAAATCCAAGAAGCCTAAGAAGAGGAGTAGTGCAAGAAGACCTAGAGCTCACTATATTCCAAAGAAATACTATAAAGCCGAGAAGATGGAGATCGAAAAACTCCAACCAGAAATCTCTCAAGAAGTATCAATGAAAACTATTGAAGAAAGTGTACCAGAGACCTATAGGTGGAAGGAATCTAGAAGGCTATTGCTAAGGAAATCTCCAGTGAACCCGATACTTAGGCCTAGAAATGAATATCCATGGGAAGCTTATCAAACGTTTAATCCTGGAATTCTACTTCTAGATGGGAAAGTCCATATAATCTATAGAGCTATCGGTGTTGATGGAATATCTAGATTCGGTTATGCAGTTTCAAATGATGGATTCAAGATAGATGAAAGACTACCAAACCCAATATATCAACGTAAGATGAATAATCCTTCATATTATCCATCTCCTTCAGGTGGAGGATATGGTGGATGCGAGGACCCAAGAATAGTAGTGATGAGGGAAGACGGTAAAGTCTATATGACTTATAATGCTTTTGGATCAGGTGAGCTGAGGGTAGCTTTCACATCTATAGGTATAGATGACTTCATAAATAGAAGATGGAACTGGAGAGAAGAAAAAATAATATCGAATCCTAGTGAAGCTCACAAAAACTTTGTAATATTTCCAGAGAAGATCGATAGTAGATATGCTATACTACATAGCATCTCACCTAGAATCCAGATAAGCTATCTCGATGACCTTGAATTCAATGATGGAGAATATATAGAGAGCTATCATATCCCCAACTCTAACCCTAATGGATGGGAAGGTAGAGTTAAGAGCCCTGGAGCCTCACCGCTTAAAACTGATGAAGGATGGCTTCTGTTCTATCATGGTTTAAGTAAGAATGAGCCGTGGAAGTATAAGATAGGTGTTATGCTTCTAGACTTAGAGAAGCCAGAAGAAATATTGTATACTTCAAGTTTCCCAGTTATTCAACCTGACCAACCATATGAATACTCGGGTTTTAAGCCAGGTGTAACATATACGTGCGGGGCCATAATAAAAGATAGAGAACTACTGGTATACTATGGAGCAGCGGATACATACATATGTGTAGCACATTCACCTATAGATGAATTCTTAGATGCATTAAGGAGGGATAGAGACATGAAAGAAAAATTGGTTTAAGCAAACTCTTTATTAATGGATTTAATGGGTCCTATGGTTAGAACTCTAAAATACTTGGATAACATTTCCGCTGATGTATGATGGGGGATAAAGGATTCTTTATTGCTATTGAGGGGGTTGACGGTTCAGGTAAGACAACCCATTCGAGAAGACTAGTTAAATGGTTAAGTAAACATGGTTTAAAGTCTCTTTATACTAGAGAGCCTACAGATAGTGCCATAGGTAGGATGTTGAAGAAGATGGCTAGACAAAAGAATGTAGACTCTAGGATTGAGGCATTACTCTTTGCTGCAGATAGGCTTGAACACTTGAATAAAGTCATCCTACCATATGTTAAGAAGAAATACATAGTCGTCTCAGACCGGTATGTCTACTCTTCTCTAGCATACCAGACTGTAGCGATAGGCGACCCAGAATGGGTTGTAGAGATAAATAAATTTGCTCATAAACCTGACTTAACAATACTTTTAGATGTTAAACCAGAGATTGGGTTAAGCAGGATTAAGAAGCGTAAGACAAGATTTGAGAAAGAAGATTTCCTAGAGAAAGTTAGGCAAGAATACTTAAGGCTAGCTGAGAAAGATGGATTAAAGATAATTGATGCATCAGAGAATGTTGAAGAAGTATTCTATGAAATAATCAGCGTAGTCCAGGAATGCCTAAAAGATAAGCTAGTAAATGTTTAATCATCAATCATACCTTAATCGAGGGTAGAATCATTCTACTACATGCTTACTCTTTAACTCTATTATTTCTTCATAATCGAAGCCTAGCTCTCTAAGTATCTCAAAGGTATGCTGACCCTTGGTTGGCGGTGGACTCCTAACCATCCCAGGGGTTTCAGACATCTTGAAAGGTGTTCCAAGCATCTTTATTACTCCTGCTTCTGGATGCTCAATCTCAAGCACCATTCCCCTATATCTTACATGTTCATCACTCAATACTTGACCTACCGTTAAGATTGGTGCAACAGGTACTCGAGCCCTCTCCAACTCTTCTATCCAGAAACGTGTAGGTTTAGATTTGAAGACCCTCTCCAATTCCTCTATGAGTTCTTCTCTATTGATTACTCTATCAGCATTCGTTTTGAATTTAGGGTTTTCGATTAAGTCGGGTCTCCCTATAGCTTTGCAGAATTGTTCCCAGAGTTTCTCACTTCCAACTGTTACTATAATGTATCCATCGCTTGTCTCAAATGCTTGGTATGGTACGATGTTTGGATGCGCTGAACCCATTCTCCTTGGCTCTTCACCTGCTGCGAAATAGTTGAATGCTTGATGGCTCAGTAATAAGACTTGAGCATCAAGTAAGGCCATATCTATATACTGACCTTTACCCGTCTTCTCTCTCCAGTATAGAGCTGAGACTATTGAGAGGGCTGCAAATAATGCTGTGGTTAAGTCTGCTATAGGTACACCGAATTTTACTGGAGGCCTATTAGGCTCGCCCGTAATACTCATAAGCCCGCTCATCGCTAAAGCGACTAGGTCGTATCCAGGCTTATCACGGTATGGTCCACTCTGCCCAAACCCAGATATACTACAATATATTATTCTGGGGTTTATCTTTGAGAGATGGTCATAGCCTATACCTAGTTGCTCAGCTACTCCAGGTCTAAAGTTTTCTACTACTACATCAGCCTTCTCAACTAGCTTCTTAACGACCTCTTTACCCTCAAGCTTCTTCAAGTCTATGATTATGCTTCTCTTATTCCTATTAGCACTCATGAAGTATGCTGAGTCTCCACCTATCCACGGTGGCCCCCATCCTCTAGTATCATCCCCACCTGGAGGTTCAATCTTGATTACATCTGCTCCAAGATCACCAAGAAGCATGGTTGCAAAAGGACCAGACATAACCCTAGTAAAATCCAATACTCTAATACCTTCAAGAGGTAAAGCCATAACACTAATCCTCCAAGGAAGTCCGTAAAAAATAGGTTAGTGAAGGAAAAATATATTGTTAAGGTTTCGACCTGCTTTACCAGACATCTTTAATGTATTCTTCTAGTCCAGCTTTCTTTAGTGTACTCTTTAATGGCTTACCTGTCTTTTCATCCCATCCTAGAAGCCTATATGTTTCTTTAACCATCCATTCTACGTATGGGGCCATGGGTTTACCTGCGGCTTTACCACTAGGTGGAGCTTCAACTATTCTAGGTGAAACACACACATCATCTTCTACCGTTAATCCACGCTTTATGTTGAATACTCTTTCCAGATGTACTAGTCTCTCGCCTATTTGTAATGCTTCTTCAACTGTAAAGTCCCATCCAGTAGCAGCAGCTACTGCTTCTGAAGTAAATTTTAATACTCCAGGCACACCCCATGTAGCGAACCAGCATGTACCATTACAGTCATCCCAATACTTTTTAGGCCACGTCTTAGCTACTGCTAACGGTTTAAGCCTTGGGTTGACTGGATCCTCGTATTCTGGATAGCCTACGTCTGGTTCCGTCGCCCATGCATCAGCTGCAGGTGCAGGCCACCCAGAACCTCCTCCAACTATCTGTCCAAGCATTATACCCATGGCCGCTCTCCAATCATGTAGATTCATCCCAGTTCCCTTAACATGTATAGCATACTTCCATGCATCTCCACCAATGTACTCAGCTGCACCTTTAGGTCCTAGAGATAAGAGTTTCCCTATTTTTCCGTCTTTCCTTGCAGCCATGTGTAGAAGCTTGTCTATTAGTTCAGGGTCACCCCATCGTAGCTCTATACCGTCTATGTCTTCTTTCTTCAGTAAGCCTTTCTCAAAGCATTCTATACATAATGCTATGGTACATCCTATTGTGCTGGATTCGAAACCAAGTCTATCGCATAAATCTATTAAGTAAAAAACCCAGTTACTATCATATACTCCTACTATCGACGCTGCTCCTTCAAGGTTTTCTCCTCCACCTGCAGGAGTTGCTAGATATCCTTTCCTAGGTCCTTCAACTATCTCTACATCATAACTACATGCTATTGGGCAGGCAAAGCATGGTTTAGGTGTTATTTTATGTTTAGACATTCCTACACCCCATTGCTGTGGGCTTACTTCTAGGAAGTTCTTAGCAGATGTTATAGACATAGATTTAGCATAATTGTATTCATCTCTAGGTATTCCTCCTCTCGCTAAACCCTTAGCTACATCACTCTTAAACAGATTCTCATGCCACATTTTAGTAACTCCTTTCAGCTTCTCTTCATCATACACCTGGACCTTCCCTGTTCCATAGACAGCTATAGCCTTAAGCTTCTTGCTACCCATAACACGGCCTACACCCGAATGAGAGAATGAATGATTCTTATCATTTTCTATTAACGCACCATGGCATAGATTTTCTCCAGCCGGTCCTATTGCTGCAACACTTGCCTTAGGCTCGTCAACATCCTCCTTAATTAAATCTTCTGTCTCATGAGTATCCCTACCTAAGAATTTCCTAGCATCTCTAAGCTCTACATGGTCATTCTTGATCCAGAGATACACCCAATCATCGGAGGCCCCCGTAATTATTATTCCATCGTACCCTGCAAACTTTAAGTTTGGTCCAAACCACCCATGTGTATGAGACCTCCCAGCTGTAAATCCTGTATCTCCATTAAGAGTAGTCAAAGTAGTATTGTTGGCTGCTGGAACACCAGGTATCCCTGTAAGAGGACCTGTCATGAATATTAATGGATTCTCAGGTTCTAGTGGATGGATTCCTGGAGGACACATATCGTAGAGGAGTTTTAAGCCAAGACCCCAGCATCCTACAAACTTTCTTAGTAGAGGATCTTCTGGTAGAGGTTCATACCATATCTTCTGACGAGATAAGTCAACTTTAAGAATTTTTCCTGCATAACCACCTTTAACCATGCTTAATATAACTACTTGGGGGGTAATATAATTTTGCTTATGATTTATTCTTCCAGAAAGGCTAGCATATGCTGATAAATAAAGCTAGATTTTCCTTAGCCCCTCATCCCTAACATTTCCATTTGGAGTTCCTAGAGTATTCTTTTATATCCTCTAGAAGATACTATTTTTGGTCTAGGTTGGAGAGGTTTAAGCTTGTTAAAGACCCCGTCCATGGATATATTGTTTTAGATGAAGATATGTTAAGGATTGTTGATTCAGCTGCTTTCCAGAGGCTTAGGAGGATCAGCCAGCTACCTTTCGTTTACTTAGTTTATCCAGGTGCTAGGCATTCTAGGTTCGATCATTCTCTTGGATGTATGCATCTAGCTAGAATGCTTGGGGAAAAGCTTGGTTTAGATGAGTATAAGCTTAGAGTCTTAACTATTGCAGGATTAGTTCACGATCTAGGTCATACACCATACTCTCATCTCCTGGAGACACTACTTAGAGAGAAGGGTTTAACCCACGAGGACATGACCTTGAGAATACTAGAAGAAGATAACGATATATCCAGCAGTATTGAGAGATGCGGTGTATCAGTTAAAGATGTTAAAAGTATACTTGAGAAGAGGGATCCTCTTGGAAGCATTATTAGCGGCCCGGTAGATATCGATAAGCTAGATTTCCTACTTAGAGATTCCTACTTCACGGGTGCTTTCTACGGTGTAATAGATATTGCTAGAATAATATATACGAGTAGGCTGGTTAACGGGAGAGTCGCGTTAAGTACTAGAGCTTTAGGGGTTCTGGAAGAATTAGCTATAGCAAGATATCAGAGCTTCATGAATATCTACTTCCATCATACTGTGAGGGCTGTACAAACAATGTTCTTGAGAGGCGTCAGGATGCTTAGAGATGTACTTGATTTCTCCCGTATGAGTATTGAAGAGTATCTAGTTCATGATGACTTTACAGTATGGTGTCTCATGCATCAAAATGAGGAGACAAGAGGAGTAGTAAGAAATATCGAGAGGAGGATACTGCCAAAAGTTGCATACGAGTATAGAGTATATGAAAGAAGAGAGCATCTTGAATTGATTAGGGATGCTGAAGCCATTAAGGATATTGAAGAATTGATTGCCGGAGAAGCTGGGGTCCCCCATGAATATGTCTGGATAGATACACCTTATATTCCACCTCTACCATATGTCGACCAAGACAGGATAGAGTTCTACATAGAAGAAGATGGAAAAACAATACTGAGAGAATATGTCTCCCCACTCCTTAAATTTACTTCAGAAATCTATGAAATCCTTAGAGTATACACTATGAAAGAGTATCTAGATAGAGTTAGTAAAGCTTCAGCTAAGATTCTTAGGAGAGAACTATTCTAGGCCTGCTCCGAGAGATGCTGAAAGAGCATGCTTAGCGTATCTAGCAAGTATCCCGGAGGTGTATCTCGGTTTTGGTGGAGACCATCCTGAAAGCCTCTTCTCTATCTCATTCTTATCTAACTCTACGTTAATCCTACTGCTTGAAACATCTATAGTAATAGTATCTCCATTTCTTAGAGCAGCTATTGGCCCACCTACTGCTGCTTCAGGAGATACATGCCCAACCATTAATCCTCTTGTGGCCCCTGAGAATCTTCCATCTGTGACTAGCGCTACTTTATCTCCTAGACCTTGACCGACTATAGCCGCTGTAACTGAGAGCATCTCCCTCATCCCAGGTCCTCCCCGTGGTCCTTCATACCTAATCACGACTACGTCTCCAGCTCCTATCTGCTTATCTATTACTGCTTTAAATGCTTCTCCTTCTGAATCATAGACCTTCGCTGGACCTTTATGGTATAGGTTCCTTACACCGCTTATCTTTACTACTGCACCTTCAGGTGCTAGGTTACCTTTTAAGACTACTATGGATCCCTGCCTAGATATTGGGCTACTAGGTTCTCTAACTACTTCTCCTATCTCTCTTACTGGAGGCTTAAACTCCTCTAGGTTTTCTTTAACCGTTTTTCCTGTTACTGTTAATGCTTCGCCATTTATGAGACCTTCATCCAGAAGCTTCTTCATTACTACTGGTAATCCCCCAACCTTATCAATGTCTTCTAAGGGATGCCTCCCCCCAGGTATCAAGTCTACAATGTATGGTGTCTTCCTACTTATTCTATCAAAGTCTTCTAATGTTAGTTTTGTTTCTGCTTCTCTAGCTATAGCTAGCAAGTGTAAGATAGCGTTTGTTGATCCACCCATAGCTGCATCTACTGCAATAGCATTCTCAAATGCCTCAAATGTAAGTATGTCTAGAGGTTTTAAGCTTGTTTCAAGCATATTCATAAGCGTTAACCCTGTCTTATATGCTGCTTCAAGCCTCCTAGAATCTAAGGCAGGAATAGTTGAGGCTCCCGGAAGCATCATTCCGAGAGCTTCAAAGAGTATAGCCATAGTATTCGCAGTATACAATCCAGCACATGATCCTGGGCCTGGGCAAGCATACTTCTCGATAAGCTTTAATTCTTCAAGAGTTATCTCTCCTGCAGAGTATCTTCCAACCGCTTCAAATACATCTCCTGTGCTTAGTCTCCTATCTCCAAGTCTCCCTGAGTACATTGGTCCACCATTCAAGAATATCGATGGTATGTTGAGGCGGGCCACAGCCATCATCATCCCAGGCTCGATCTTATCACAGCTTGATAATGCAATTAATCCATCAAATCTATGTGCTTCAATCATTATCTCAACACTATCGGCTATTACTTCTCTACTAACAAGACTGAAACACATACCTTCATGACCCATAGCTAAACCATCGCATACAGCTATAGTATTGAATTCAAGCGGAGCGCCTCCACCATTCTTTACACCATCTTTAACCTTCCGACTAACAATGTTTAAGTGGATATGACCTGGGACGATTTCATTCCATGAGTTAGCTATAGCGATTAAGGGTTTAGAGAATTCTTCATCAACTAATCCTAAAGCTCTAAGGAGAGCACGATGAGGTGCACGCTCTACACCTTCAACTATAACACTACTTCTACGTTTTACCCTTAGACTATTCATTTCGATTGAACTTCACTCTTAGAATTATTAAGAGTTTCCATGCCACTCTATAATATAAGTTCTTAGCTCTAGCATATACATCAAAGGCACCTTATATATTAATTCTCTACTCACTCATTGAAAGAAGAACTTCAGTTTTTAATTTAGAAATTTTTGAGGGACTGGTTTGGTAGCCCTAGCCATCCGCAGACAAACATTCCGGTCCCCGCTTCAAGCCTTGTGGACTCGCCGAGGATGATATATCATAAGTGTAGGGATAGGTTGATGGGTAAAATAGGCTTCCTCTACAGGATGATGCGTGAGCTTAAATCTAGAGGCTATGATGTAGTGGTTGTAGGTAAGGCTCTTGATGACTTACACGTGTATATTGCGGGTAGAATCAAACAAGGAGAGAAGAAGATATTTTATAGAGGGTTCTTCCTGAAGGTTTTTGATAACTTTAACGATGTTGAATGGTTTGGGAGGATGAACTAACTGTACGCAGACCTAGATGACGGGGCGATAATAGAGGCTATCTAAATACATTTGAAAGACGTTTCTTCTGTGAAATTTATGAAAAGCTTAAAGCTTCACTTTAATCTTAAATGAGAGGTGGATTGTTTGCCTAAGCATCCGGGATCTCCCAGCTCTGTAAAGTGACGGACTCTACGCTGCTCGGTACGCTTCCTCCGTGTGTTTCCAAAAGCTTTTTCCCAGCCTCATATAAGTGTGGCCACTATTTTTCTAATCTGTGGTTTTATTCCCTCTAGCTTTGTCTCAACCCTATTATCGAAGCTTATTGAGCCATCTATACTCTTAACTATGACTCCGAATACTGTTTCAACTGGTTCATCCATAATTGTTATCTCTATGTTCTTCTTCCTCAATACATTCTCAGATACCCTCCTTAAGCTCTCTCTAAGATACTCATTAGTGTAAACCCTGACCCTCGTAACGTTAACCATATCTATAGCTTCTTCAAGTATCTTCTCAAGATACTTATCTAAGTCTCCTCTACCTGCTTTCTCCTCTATTATCTCTAAGACTTTCTTAATTACTTCATCTACACATTCTTCAAGTTGTTCAAGCTTCTTCCCTCTAATCTTAACTTGGGTTAAACTTTGTATCCTAGACTTTATCATCTCACTTCTCTTCTCAGCCTGTTCTACCATTTCATCAACAACCCTTAAAGTCTCTTCAAGCTCTCTCTCAACAATCTTTCTAACATCCCTAGATAATTCTTGAAAAGATAAATCAAGGCTTTCTACAATCTTCTCAGCAACCTCATCAACTACTTTCTCTAATCCATGTATACCCAATATTACACGCTCCCAAAACCATATACTGATGCTACAATTTATACTCAATACATCAGTATCATTCAGCTCTATACCCCAAGTATCTTTCTAAGAGCTGCTCTATAATCTATTTTCTCCTTTTCAGGTCTAATCCCAGATAATTCATAGATTAGTGGGACTGCACGCTCAGCTCTAATCCTGTTTATTCTATCTCTAACATGCTTAGAAAGGTCTTCATCAACTATGATTAATCCAATATCTTCTCTAAGCATATTCCTCTCAACCTCCTTAATCAGCTCTTCTGGTGTGCCTACTTCTATCCCTCCAATACCTGAAAGCCTAAAACCTGAGACAAACGGCTTAGAACCAATAACTACAACCTTCAAGCCAATATATCCTGAAAGAAAGCTAGGAAATAAACATACTCAAGCAACTCACTTGCTCTCAAAGCATTTGGATCATTTCATACAAGGGAAGAGCTGGTTGTATAGGAATGGGATTTAAACTATGCTATATAGATAATTTGCCTGATTATTGGACATAATGTGAACGTGATAGAAAAATTAATCAGCCTCTCACATTATACCTAAGAATAGATTATGAAAAACACTCTCATCAGGTATCATAGCATTGTTATTTTCTCATTAACGATTAGTTTCTTATCCTATAACATAGCTTAATTATATTGCATCATCAGAAGAAAATTATCATCAAACTAGAATGGTTATGCCTCCATTCAATATGGGGAATCTTACCATGTCAAATATTACGACTACAACAGTAACAACTTTTCATAATATTACGACGACCACTATAACTTATAATAATAAAACTATCACAGATACTCATCAATGGATACCTTATACTCCACTACCTGAGCAAGTCAAAATATTGATTAATACTAGAGCAGGCATTACATTTGTTAATATTATCCTAACTTTTCCAAATACAGGTTTTAGAGTAATAGATTGGGGTACATTCAAAAGGAAGGAAACAAATTTTATTTAGATACAAAGATCGAAGAATGGACTGGACCCACAGCTTTAATGATAATTAATTTTTCCCGAGGATACGAATTAGGAAATTATCTGAAGGTATTTACATATTTATATTCAAGTCCTGGGGGAAGACCGTAAAAACACAGTCTTTAATATAACAAAAAGTGAAAGCATTAACATAACAAAAACCGAAAGACCAATCGTAATTGTTTATCCTTCATTAATCGAGGCCAGAAAAGGTAGCCAATTTATCTTAAATGTTAGTGTCATCCCTAAAGGTTATGGTATTAGTGGGGACGAGCTAACATTAAAGTTTGACCCAGATAACCTTAAGGTAATAGGCGTCATACCAGGAGATCTATTAGGGATAAGCCCTCTAGAAGGAATAAAGCAGATAGATAATGTAAATGGAACCCTAATTTATGCATTGAGTAGGACCGGATATACTATTCCCCCTACACCTAATGGGACACTTGCCTCAATACTATTCAAAGTTTTACCCCGAGCTAAGGTAGGAGAATACACAATTCAAATAATTGTTAAGCTATCTGATGAAACGTTTCAAGAGATCAAAGGAATAACTATCCAAGAACCAATCGTGAAGATATTACCTACTCTCTTAGGAGATATGAGATATTAACGGCGATGGTATAGTTGATTATAGAGACCTTGCGATACTAGGTTCATCGTATGGAAAATCAAGAGGTGAAGCTGGTTACAAAGATGAAGCTGACCTTAATAATGACGGCATAGTCGATTACAGAGATTTAGCAATATTAGGTGCAAATTATGGAAGAACGATTTAGTAAAATTAAATCGAGAGAGACAACGATAATATTTCATGGTGTGGTTATAACTCTAATATGTTTAGCCACCTTTTTACCAATCGTTTCAATAGAGAATGAAGTAGAAGTTATCATCGAATCTTCGAAGTAGTTTCTACTACCACTTTAGTTATCAGCAGCATATTCACCTATACAACAACAATAACACAAACAATAACATTAAAAATTGAAAGTATAAAGACGATTACAATACCATTTTACGAGCCAATTAATATTATCTTGGAAATAATTCTTATATTACTCGCAATATTACTGGTAGGACTACTTATCAGGTCTTTAAGAAAATAGGTAATGAGGACTACTTATTGTCAACTGAATTATCATATAGAAAGAGAATACTAATCTAAAATGTTGTTCTGCCTGAATACTGTTACAGATGTATCGTTGATGTTTATATTGTGCATATGTTTAGATGGATTTAGCGGGGTTAAGGGAGGCTTTCTTTGGGGCTCACAGAGCTTGTGAAGACTGTGCTGGTAGTTCCTGAGCATAGGCTTACCGAGGTTATTAGAGAGCTTTATGATTTTGAGTGGTTTCATGCTGAAGAGGCGGAGGCAGGGCTAGATGAGAAAATTAGCAGAGCATATGATGTTCTACGGAGACTAAGTCTAGAGCTTGATACACTGATATCTTCACTCAATATATCTGTAGAAGCTGGGATAATAAATCAACTTGTTAAGAATTACCGTGTATATAGAGAGAGGATAGAAGTTGAAGATGTTGAAGAGTTGATATCGAAGTTGAAGAGTGATGCTGAGCCGCTTATACGTGAAGCTAGAGAGTCTATGGAGAGTCAGAGAAGAATGAGAGAAGAACTAAAGCAGATTGAGACCCTCCATTCTACTCTTAAGACCCTACTCGACTTCAATATAGACCCATCTAGACTTCAGAAGATTAAGAGATTCCATGCTGTCTTCACGGTAATTGAGAGTAGGAGCGTTGATGAGATTAAGAAGAGTTTACCGACATCTCATATTATAGATAGTCCGATCGGTAAGAATTACTCCGCACTCTTAGTAATATCTCTGAGAGAAGAGGAAGAGAGGGTTGATAGAGTCTTAAGAGGATTCGGTGTTAAGCCTTTCACTATACCTCCAGACCTTCCACAGAATATCAATGAAGCATATAATCTAATTGTTGAGAGGCAGAAGAAGCTTGAAGAAGATCTGAAGAAGGCTGAAGAAAGCCTTGTTAAGATTAGAGAGAAATCTGGACCGAGGATTACAGCATTAAGAGAAGCTGTACAAGTAGTTGGAGAACTTCTAGATCGCCTTGGAAGAAAAAGCGGGTTAAAGAGGTTTAAATTGATAAACGGGTATATTCCAAGGGATATGAAGAAAGAGTTTGAGTCAAGGTTTGGAGAGAGATATGGAGTATTCTTCGAGGAAGAAGACGGAGGGCATGGACATCATTCTCCAACCCTCTTAAATAATAAAGGCGTAGTTAAGAGTTTCGAGAATATTACATTGATTCAAGGATATCCTAGGAGCGATGAAGTCGACCCTACACCGTACATAACAGTATTCTTCTCAATATTCTATGGTATAATGTTTGCAGATTTAGGTCAAGGTTTAGTGCTTGCATTGTTTGGGCTATTCATGCATAGGAGGGTTTCTGAAGAGAGCCTCAGACAGTGGGCTAGACTCCTCGCTATTCTAGGTATATCTGCAGCTGTAGCAGGGTTCATACTTGGGGAGGCTTTTGGGTTTAAGATACATTTTCCATTCCCTAAGCCTGAAGTACTCCATCTAGTTGAAGAACATGGTGAAGGAACTCAGTTTAACATGGTTGAAGTACTCAAGCTTATACAGTTTACATTATTTTTAGGGGCCATACATTTAACAACGGGCTATACTCTAAGCTTTAAGAAAACCTTAAAACATCGAGAATACATTGAGGCATTTACTGCTAAGCTTCCAACAATAACCATGTATATCTTCGGTATACTTTTTGCATTATGTTTTTTCGGAGCAGGTGGAGACATGAGTGGAATAATGTCTTCAGAGAACCCCGTACCATACCTAGGTATCCCAACAAAGAATATTGCACCAATAGCGGTTGGAGGAGCAGTCTCAAGCATATTTATAATAATCTTAGGTAGAGGGATAATAGAGGGCGTCTTCAAGAAGAGGGGGGGAATAGTTGGATTAATAGGTGGAGGATTACTTGAAGTATTAGAGAATATTATACATTTTATGTCTAATAGTCTTAGCTACGTTAGGATTACAGTACTCCTACTTGTTCACTCAGCACTGCTGATGCTACTTAACGCTTCATGGCATGCACTAGGATGGAACAGCTTACCCATCCTAATAATAGGCAACCTTGGAATCATGGCTCTAGAAGGGTTAATGGTATTCATCCAAGCCCTCAGGCTTCATTTATACGAGTTCTTTACAAAATTCTATGAAGGAACGGGTACACCCTTTAAGAAGATAAAACCAAGTACAAGCTACGTAGAGATAGTATTCAAAAAGTAAGCTTAGGACCACAACATCTTTATGTAAACTTCTTTAGCTTAACCGATAACGTTTTCAAGTTTACCAATACTGCTGTTCCAACTGTTGGCTCTAATCCTACTTCCCTCTGGTAGCTTGTCTGCTCCTGCCATGTTCCACTATTAACTAAGACTACGTCACGGTAATTCCCAGCGTACGCAACATGTACATGACCTGTATGGAGTATATCCGGGATATCTTCTATGACCAGCATGTCTTCAGGAGTAGGTAGAATAGGTGTATTCTCACCATATATTGGTGCAAGATGCCTACATTGAATTAGTGTTTCAAGAACATTTCTAATCTCTCTATCTAGTATAGAGTATGATGCATTTGGAAGATATTGTATAATATCATCTAAGCTTTGACCATGATACACAAGTAGGCTTCTATCCTCAACCCTGATTAATGCAGGGTTACCCACGAAGATATACTCTCTATATTTCTCCAGTATCTTTCTATATTTTTTAGGTAGAGGAGACTGAGGGAGAGCTTTCACTACAGGGTCATGGTTTCCAACAGATATTACCAACTTGATCTCTTTAGGTACCTCAGAGAGAAGTTTAGCCACTTCTTCCATCTGCTGTATAACTGAGGTATATTCAAGCTCTCTGTCCTGCCTGGGAAAGATGCCTACGCCGTCAACTATGTCTCCTGCAACAATCATGTATCTAATCCTCTTGACTTCAGGGTCGCGTGGATTACTTAACCAATCTAGAAAGTTCTCCCACAGCTCTCTCCTAAATCTTCTACTACCTACATGGAGGTCTGAGATTAAGACTATATAGACTTCTGGAATACCCTCATTCACGCTCCTCCACTTTAAAGGTACATCCGGCATAAAAACATCCTTAACAAACAATACGTTATCAATCTTAACTACTCTAACCCCTAAAACTTGATCCACCAGAAGTCTTTCAATCTTCCTTGTTAGCTCACTATCCTTCTTAGGGGCCACGAGCTTAAATGTAGAAGTATCATCTTCAACATGGAGTATTATTGATCGTTCTTTCTCAATCTTCTCTAGTAACATAACTATTAATGTGAATTCGCTTCCCTTCGGGCTCTTTAATACATCAATTATCTTCGAAAAGGATTCTCCTCTCTTCTCAAGAATACTCCTTAACTTCACATATCTGCTCTTGAAATAGTTTTGGAATTCTGCTATATTTCCTTCAATCTTGTAGTTCTTCATGAATCTATCATCCACCTCAATCTTTGGAGCCCATTCCTCTAGAGGTTCTTTCTCAATCATTATATCGGAGACTATGTATCCAGCTTCAGCAGTCTTTAGGCGTACTTCCATGATATGATTTGAATCAACCACAATAACTTCTGGTCTGCTTGTTTTCAGATAATTGATAATCTGTCTAAGTGTTTCTAGAGGTTTCTGCTGAGACTCAATCATTGATACGGCCTCAGCAGTTAGATTGTATCCTTCTCTCAAAGCTTCTTCAACAATCTTCTTCCTCAGCAGCTCCATGACCTCTACACTATCCAAGATAATGATACAACTATACTAAGAGTTTACTCTCATTTAAAGTTATTAATCTATCACCTGGTAGTCTTCTTAATATCATAGACTATGGTGTGGGATACTTTACAGTGGACTATATAGTTCCAGTAAAAGGAGACTAAGTCTTTTTATTCACTACTTCTCTATGATTATTTCACTTTGGAGATAGGCTGTAATACGTGAATTATCTACGCTCTATACTAAGAATTATGTGGCCGTGACGACCTCATCAACTTTCGCTTAAGTTTTTCTTATTTATAGGTTTTAAATCTTTAGGTAATGAGCCATAGAAGCTATTCTTCCCAATGTACATGAAAGGTATTCAACGTGAAGAAGTTGACGAAGCTTAGAAAGCTTGCTTAAGAGGGGTGTCAGAGTCTATGTTCTCAAGGATGTAGGAGTAATGAAGAAGCTTAGGGAGGAGAATGGTCTTAGGAAGAGCGACGAGGTTGACGGCCAGTTGCTCTCAATGGTTCTAAAAGACGGTTGAGGGGCTGGAGTTTAAGATGAAGCTGAGACCACTAATAAATAAGTACGAAAAAGATTGTAGGGTGGCTCTAAAGAAACTTTTGAGTCGGGGTTTCGACTACAATTTCAGTGAGTCTATAAGGCTTATGGAGAATGATAGTGACAATATATCTAGAGAGATTATCAGGGAGTTGGCTGATAATAATGTATGCAAGGGAACGAGTAGACTGCTGGGGTAAGAGATAGCGTTGAACTAGCCATACTTACGGTGGAGCTACCACTTCAATCACCTATTACGAGACTTAAGGGGATCGTTAGGATTTACGCCTAACAACGAAGGCCTATATGACCACAGACTTAGAAGAACATATCGCAGGTCTCGCAGCAAATCTGTACATTAATGCTAAGAGGAATGCAGATATTTCAGATACTGCCACGAGATAGCTGATCGTCTGCCAAAAGAAAAAGCGATATACAAATTAGAGCTGATGATTTTGAAGTCTTTGAGAAGAGCACATCTTCTAACGACAGACCCTACTGGCCAATGAGTGGTAAAAGCTGATAGCCGGTACAGTAACTAAAAAACCTCGACATATAACGGTGGTACTAAGAGCCCCCGCCAGCCACTCTCCCTAATTTTTATTCTGGAAGCTTAGAGAATCTTTTTAGAGTTTCTAGTAGCCCCTTGCTATTATGTCTTTCCCGACTTTATGAACCCTACTTATTTTTTACGGCCATAGGCTTATGGTTTAAAAGAGATTTAAGTAGTTCATCACTCTCTATTACTTGCTGTACTTCATCCAAAGGAGTCATAATCGTAATCCTTCTAGTTCTACCGTATCTACCTAGACTTACGACTTCACTCCTTAATACACCTAGCATATCAAGTTCTGAGATGAGAGTACTAACTCTCCTATCACTTAGAGGTTCTATACACAGTAGTGAACATATTTCACGGTATGTCTCGTAGAGGGGGCCAGAAGTAAGATTATGTATATCGTTTCTTGCTAGAAGGTATAGTGTTGTCAAAACAAGCTTGCTGTGGAGAGGGAGTGTAGATAATGCTTCAAATATTCTACCTCTCTCAATCATATTCTGAGCTAATCTAACATGCTTCTCCTCGACAACGTGTGCACCGCTCCTCTCAGCCATCTCAGCTGCAACCCTCAGTAGGTCTATGGCCCTCCTAGCGTCCCCATGCTCCTGTGCTGCAAGCGCTGCACATAATTTAACTACTTCTTCTGGGACTGCACCTGGATAGAAGGCTATAGTTGCTCTCTCCATCAATATATCTACTAGCTCTGGTGCTGTATATGGGTGGAAGACAAGTTCTTCTTCACTTAAGCTACTCAATACTCTTGGGTCAAGCAATTCTTTAAAGTGTAGGTCGTTTGATACACCGACTATGTTTAATCCTCCTGTGTCAAAGCTTTCATTAACTCTAGTCAGCTCATATAAAAGGTTGTCACCATAATTTTTAACAAGTATGTCTATCTCGTCAAGGCATGTTATCAAGATTGTATTCTTTTCTTTTAGTGAACTCCTAAACCTATTGAATACTTCTGCTTTCGATAAACCTGTAAAAGGAACTTTAACGCCTATCGATTCACATAGTTCAGCTAATACACGGTATTCTGTTCCAGCGATACGGCAGTTAATATATGTAAATTGTAGTGGAAGACCTTCAAGCTCGGCAGCTTCTCTAAACCTATTGAACACATACTTTACGACAGCCGTCTTACCTGTTCCAGTCTTCCCATATATGAAGACATTACTTGCTCTAGAGAGACGTAGGGATGAAGAGAGAATTTCTCCAAGCCTTCTAATATGCTCAGACCGATGGGGGAGATTTCCAGGTATATAATCTGAACGCATAACCCTTCTATCCTTAAAAATTCTTGGTTTCTGGAGAGCTCTCATAACAACATCTTGTAAGGGATCTTCCGAACCCCAATGTTTCAACTGGAGATTAAGCCCCTCAAAAGATTTATTTCCATTTTTTATTTTTTCTTTCATCGTTAAGCCCCCATTAGATATGTGGGCTGGAGGCATTAGAAATTGGTCCACTAGAAAGTTATACCTGCTTCATTACTTTTGTTAAGAAAACCTGTGGCTTTGGATGAGTTAAACGTCGACGAGCTTCCAATGGAAACAAGGGGGTGGACAAGTGTTCAATCCAGTATTCCGGTGGAACGCAAGATATTTCACAGTCTGTTAACAGAGATGTAAAGTCTCAGTCAAAAACCGTTATTCTAGCCCTTTTGGATAATGAGTAACTGGATAAAGCTTCTTCACAGGAAATCCGGCTAACCCCTCTTTTTCTAATGGAGAATAACAGCATCCTTAGCATATTGATTTATTCCATGTGAAATGTCGAGAGCAACATAAGTAGATATGGGCTGAACCTGATCGGATTAATGCTTGAATTGTTAAAATTAACCATTTTCTAAGCATGTCTATACCACGATGGGTACTAGTACTCAGAATATGGTTACATTTGTGGCCACATCGCGGATTAGACTCACTTTACAGTTTCCTACATATTGTTAAACACCATAACTAGACCATCCAATTATATGCTTCAGAGAAATACGCAAGCATTAATTCTGATTGATGTAATGTGTAAAGCTTTTCACTAGTCTCAGAGATTTTCGAAAGAGTCTAAGATATTAGTCTTACTCTTAATCTGGGGTGCGTATAATTGCTACACAGGATAAATCAATACTGTTATGGCTTGTTCTCTCATTGGCCACATTGTAAAGATTGGAAAATATATGAGCCGAGGCCCTACGACCTTCAGGCCTCTTCTTTCAGGAGTCTTCTTACTTTAAGGGTTTGCTCAAGAGTCTTCAGTAATACTTCGAGAGCCTCGGAGAGTTTTCTTATCTCATCCACTTCAATAGCTCTAGAGAGAAGTATCGTTAACTCTTCTATTTTCACCGCTATGATGGATGCTGTATTCATTAGAGTATATACCGATAATGCTGAACCTACTTCTTCATCGGACTTAACTTTCACCACCCTCTTATTACATCTTAAACACCACAGTTCCTCTTTAATCTCGAAGATTGGGCTACCGCATATAGGACAATGTTCTGAAAGCATCTTGGCTCCGCTCCTTAATGCATCAGTCATCCTCTTCATGTAATTATCCTCACTCATCTCTCTCACCAGCTCTGACCTAAACTCTATCTCCTACACGATCCTTCCGATAACCTACTTAAAAAGTTCATTACGACCATTCTAGAACTGCTAAAGAACATCCTAGGCTGTTTTCATGCTCTAAGCCTTCTTCTTAGAGCTGGATCTCTTGCTTCTAAAAAACCAAGAACCTCTTCAAAGCTTTCTTCTCTGGATACATCCACCTCTCTATAGACCCCTGTTCTCCCATGCTCCATCCTCCTCTTCAATACTCTTATCCTACTCCTTATCGTCTGAGGATTGAGACCTATAACTTTAGCAGCTAACTCTACATTAGACTTTAAAGGTATTTCTACATGGCCTTCTTCTACCGGAATTATCAGTTTTAGTTCTTTGTTTATTCCAGGGACTCTATGATTTTGTTTCAACATAGTATAATCGAGCTGACCTGCTAGTCTGTAGAATTCAAGTTCCTCTCTTCTCATCTTAGCTAAAGGAAAGCTTACTGAAGTCGATTCTTCTTCATCAAGATAGATGTAAGCTTTAGGAACATAGCTTGGAGTAGCTTGAACCAGCGCCTTCCTGTATATCTTGAAATTATTTTCCTCTAAATAGACCTGTAGCAGTGTTGAGCTGACCGGGTAGGGTATGAAGATATCAACATCACTTGTAGGTTTTACATCTCCACGAGCTATACTTCCATAAACTATCGCCTCCATACTTCTAGCCGCTAAGGTACTCATTATCTTCCCAGCTTTACTCCTAAGATTCTTCAACAACATCCATCTATCCCGGCTATAGACGACTTTTACCTCCAAGCCCATCCACTATACCTAGTCTCAGTCATGATATTTATTATTGCCTTATCCTGGATATTATCTAGTAGATGGTAACGGGTGTTTATCGTGATTATTCAGCAGGTTGATTCATTAAAGAAGTTTATTAAAGTACTTCCTGAAAATACTTTAGACCTACTAAATATCTTCAGGCTTGTTAGTATAGGCGATATACTTTATTCTGAGACGAGTAGGGAAGTTAAGAAGGAACGTGCAGATGGTAGATATGATAGTGAGAGAGTGCTTGTAACGCTAGGGATAGATGTTGAGAAGAAATCTGTTGACCCACTCTTAAAGAGGATAAGCTTTACAGGACGCATAATCTATGAGAGTAGAGGATTAGGCTTAACTGGAAAATACCATACAATCCATGTACATCCAGGTTTAGAGGTGAAGATAGAGAGTAAGGAGAGATTCGATAGACTATATTCATTCTCATTAAGCTATCCAAAGAGGAAGAAGAGTATGAAGATTCTGTGTATAACCCTAGATAATGAAGGAATCGCAGTTTCAGAATTTAGTAATCTAGGATTAAAGACGCTGTATTCTAAGAATATTCCACCGAGGATAAAGATGTATGAAGAGTCGGTTGAAGACTTAATGTACGATATATTCAGTGAAGTAGTTAAGACGGTGCTAGATGTCTTGAAAGAAGATAAAGATGTAGAGGTAGCTATCCTAGGCTCAGGTATCATTGTTGAAGACTTCATAAACTATCTAAAAAGGAGGAACACCAAAAACATCTTGGGTAAGATCAAGAAGAAGGGCTATACATCTACAGGTAGGGAGGAAGGGTTGAGAGAAGCTCTTAGAAGTGGAGAGCTGAAAGAATATGCTGAGGAAATCAAACCAGTTAAAGACTCACTAGAAGTAGAAGATTTTATTCAGAAAATGTCTAAGAGCCCTGACAGGGTTGCACTTGGATTAAGAGAAGTATTGGAAGCTATGAGGATGAAGGCTGTAGAGAAGATTCTCGTCTCAGAGAGCTTCTTATGGGAGAGCATCATAGATGAGCAGTTATCATCTCTATTAGATGAAGCTGAGCATGGACGAATAAAATTAAGAGTTATACTTGACGGATTAGAGGCTTCAGAAAAAATACGTGGATTAGGAGGAATAGTGGCCACATTATACTATCCAGTAAGAATACCTAATACCCAGGATAAATAAACCCATCAGTATATCACCGCTCCCAGGACTCCATCTTTAATCATCCTTCCGATTAAATATAATCTATATTCTACTAGATATGAGCATGTGGATTTTAGGTGATGGGTTTACTACATCTCCTACTCTAACACCTATCATGTATACTTCTCTTGGTGCTTCTGAAAGTATATCTATTAAGCGTTGTGTTATTATTCCATCGAAGACTACGTATTTCACGTCATTCTTTAGTTCTTCTAGCTTCTGAGCAAGCTCGCTTACTGGTACTCTAGCAAGCTCTACAAGTTCCTCATTTAACAATATGGATAGTAGTTTCCCATCAACTTCTCTTACATACTCTTTGACTTGGGGTGGTAACTCTAATTCTTCTACTTTAGGCTTAATCTTTAAGCTTTTAAGTATCTCTTGTATTGGGGCTGCTTTCTGTAATGCTTCGAATATTTCTTTCCCTGTAAGTTCTTCAACTTCTCTACCATGTGGTGCTCTAGCTACCTGGTCTATCTTGACTTCCATTCTTAAAAGTTCACTGAGTATCATGTCTCCTCCCCTATCTCCATCTAAGAAAGCGATTACCTTCTTCTTTTTATTTGCGAGAGATTGTATGGTTTTCGGGATCTTTACACCTTCAACGGCAACTACATTCTTGAATCCATGCCTGAGTAGGTTTATCACATCTGCTCTCCCTTCAACTATTATTAATTCTTCACTTGATTCAACTTCAGGTCCCGCTGGAAGCTTCTCTGGACCATACTCTGCTACTTTTGCTTTTAATACTGCCTCCTCAAGTTCTTTCAATAGCTGATCGTCTTCAGGGACTTTACTCTTCTCCCATTCATAGAGTATTGCTCTAGCTTTCTCTAGTATCTTCTTTTTCTTCTCTGCTCTTACATCTTCTATCTTCTCTATCTTTGTTCTAGCTGGGTATGGTCCTACTCTATCAACGCTCTCAATCATGGCTGCTACTAAGGCTGTTGCATACTTATCTAATGCAGATGGTATAGTGATTTTTCCAATAATTTTATCTCCATGCGTGCTTGTATAAATCTCTATTCTACCTATTCTTCCAGCCTTCTGGAGTTCTCTTAAATCCAGCTCACTACTGAATAACCCTTCTGTTTGACCGAATATTGCTCCGATAATATCGTTTCTATCAACTATTCCATCTACTTCTATCTTTGCCTCAATAACATACTTTATAGCTGGTAGACCTGCACTCAACTAGATCCTCACCCTCGATATCTACCCCTCTAGAACCCGTTAAGTAGATCTTCTCCTCTACTATAATGGTCTCTAATTAGAGACTATTTAAGCTTATTAGAACATCATGACCTCTTTATCAAAAATTGTGTCTGAGCATCTTAGAAGATTAATGCTGAGTAGGAGTCCAGTATATGCCTCAGTTAAGAGTATTCACGTTAATCAGTTTATATCACCGGAAAGCAGTATAATCCTGCTCTAGCGCACTTCTCACTCCTTAAGTTTCTTCTATTATTTAAGCCTTTTATCTTCCTCTTTAGATAACCAAACCCTACTACTGTAGCTATGGTTAGATCATTCGAGATTAAGCTTTAATTTAAAAATTTAGGAGGAGGGGCTGGCTTGGTAGCCCTAGCCACCAATAAATAAATAGTCTCGACCCTCGCTTCGAGCCAAATGGCTCGCCGAGGATGATAAATGATATCGTACGGGTCTTGCCAGGGCTTATACGTGTATCGCTCTTAAGTAAGAATGTTGTGGCCATTGTGATCTCGTCAACTTTTACTTAAGTTTTTCTTATTTATAGATTTTAAATCCTTGATGATCGCCTTAAAGAAGTTATTCTCCCGATATATCACATGAAGAGTATTAGAAAGCAGAGAAGATCAAGCCAGCCACAACATCTTACTTAAGTAGTATAGCATTTATTATTCCATCCTGACCGGGTCTAGATGTTATTCTTGCTTTACCGACCTCTGTCTCAATTATAGCGCCTTTTGTTATGACTCCTCTCCTCTCATAATCTCTATTGGCCTTGTTTGCGATTACTCGTAGTATCTTTACTTTCTTACATGTTCCCGTCTCAGAATCAACAACGTTTGCATAGTAGTCTGAGGCAAGTGAATATTTTAAACCTCCACCTCTCTCCCTCTTAGTTTTAACTTCTCTATCACCGATTAAAGTTAAAACTGGGTCTCCACCTCTTTCATACCTCCTCTTCTTCCTGTATGGACGCTTCTTTCCGCCTGTAGGCTTCCTCTTATGAAGATCCCAATGCCATTGAACCATCTACATCAGATAATCTTTTGAGAAAGCTGTATTTAATGATAAAGCCAATATATTATTTCAAAAATAATGCTTGACTTTAGTTAAATGGAAAAGTAATCTATGATTGTCTTTCAAGTTTCTCCACATTCTTGATCTCTAATATTTCCTTTGAATCTACTTTTCCATCTTTCTTTCTATCTTCATCCATTCTTGATATTAATGCTTTCTTAATAGCTGAAGGATTATTAGGTACTCCTAAGTAATCAGCAAGCAATTGGGTTGTCTTCAATATCTTAGTCCTTCCTTTCTCTTCTGCCTCTACTAGCCCTTTCTCTGTTAGGATCCTTATGTGTTTGTATGCTGAGTTTCCTCTAACTGATGCAACCTTGCTTTGTTCAATTGGTTGGTGATAAGCTATGAATGATAATGTCCTCATGATACCTCTACTAAACAATGGTTTCTTCACATACTTCTTAACTAACTCATGATATTCTCTTCTAAGTCTTAGGTAGAATCTCTCTCCCGGAAGCTCTACTAATTCAACTGCACTCTTGCCATCATTATATTTCTTCATTAGTTCCCTTACGGCTGATATTACTTTCTCCCTCTTTCTAAGCCCACATATGCTTAGTAGCTCTCTAACATCAACCGGTTTAGATGCAGCGAAGAGTAATGCCTCAATTCTAGTAATGACTTCTTTAAGGCTTTTTTCCACCAATCCACTTCACCATAATCTTATCGGTTACCTCATCTTGTAGTATCTCTATAATGCCTCTAGCAGCCGCAAAAAGTAGTAGTATAAATCGTCGGATAGCCTCAATTCTATCAACACCTTCTATCAAAGCTTTAAACTCTATTATTTCATGTTCTACAAAGATCTCTTTAAGAGTATCGATGAATTTCTCAATCCTCTCCTCTAATTTTACTAGATAATCTTCAAAACTTAGATCTGTAAATGTTTGTAATACTTGGGGAGCATTTTCAGTTTTAGTCTTCTGATAGAATATGCTTTCAAGAGATGTGGCTAGATCTTGAATAGTTAATATCATGAATTCTGGAGGTATGGGTAGGTCGATCGGCTGGGGTATAATTAACTGAGGTTTTTCCTTAGGTTGGCTAGGTGTATCTAATCTTAGTAGTTTCTCAGTCTTCATTCTATGAATGGTTGCTGAAGAGTATAATGCTATACCACAGGGGTTTAAATCCACGATTTCGAGCTTCTTAAGTTCCTCTATTAATGCTCTGATAATTCTTACTAGATTTATCTCCCAAGGTTTTACTTTCTCGATTCTAGTTACATCAAATAATATTTTCCATCTGGGGTCGCTCCAGATAGTGATATTCATTTGTCTATCTTCCACATCAATAGACACACTTCTAGATAAATATATTTGTTACACCATGGTAGTATCCAGGTAAGCATTTTTCACCCACCTCCTGTTCTTATTGTTTAGTAGTATTATATTGTGAAGAGATTTAGGAATACTGTAGCAATGGATGAGACTGTGGTAAAGCTTCATGGTCTTAGAGCATATGTATGGTCTGCCGTAGATACTGATTCGGGGGAAATGCTGGCAGTCTATGCCTCATGGAGTAGGAACATGACAATTGCTTTGAAGTTCCTTAGGTTTGTCTTAGATAGATGCCTTAACAAGCCAATGATAATAGTTGATAGAGGCCTAGGTATAGACGGGCTTTGGGGAGGCTTGGAATAGAATATATACATGAAAGACTTGGTAGAATAACGGTAACAATATACAATACTTTATCAATGATTCATCTAGAATTGTTGGGTAGCTTCCACTTCATCGTCCTGGATGAGGTCCACCATGCAGGTAGCGAGGTCTTCAGCAGTATAATACACAGGCTTAGCGATGGTCATAAGGTTATGGCTCTAACGGCAACACTTAAGCGTGAGGATGAGAGGCACATGATTATAATGTCGAAGCTACCGGTAGTGTATTGCCTAGACCTAGCGACAGCCATTAAGCATAGGCTTGTAGCTCCAGTAGAAGTCATACCCATAGGTGTTGATATGAACGACCAAGAAAGGAAATCATACATAGATATAGAGAGGAAGATTAGTAACTTAAAGAACGCTTTAAAGACTTTTGATGAGGATGGAGAGGAAAGGAAGACGTTTGAGAGGCAGTTGAAGATATACATAAACCAGAGGAGAATACTACTGAGTAGGCTTGAGGCTAAGAAGGAGGCAGTATATAATATTGCCTTGGGGCATCCTAATGAGAGGATGCTAGTGTTCTCAGAGAGCATAGACAGCATTGAGGGCTTGAAGAAGTACCTATTGGAGAAAGGAATAAGAGCGGAGACATATCACAGCAACAAGCCTGAGAATATCAGAGACCTCATATTCAAGAGGTGGGGAGCGGAGTTCAATGTTCTATTGTCGTGTAGAGCGTTAGATGAGGGTATAGATGTTCCAGAGTGCAGTATAGCGGTTATGATAGCTTCGGGGATGAGTGTTAGACAGCTTGTCCAGAGGAAGGGTAGGATTATGAGGCCTAGGGAAGGAAAGATAGCGAAGCTTTATGTAGTGTATGCTTATGGGAGCCTTGAGGCCAAGATACCCATGAAGGTTAAAGCTACACTGTCAGGAATAGTTAAGCTGTATTAGGGAAATTATATAGCTCTTTGTTTTCCTGAGTGGCCTGGAATGCTTATTCTACCCCCTGATTATTGATTTTATGCTATGAGCCTGCTGGAAGTTGTCCAAGAGAAGTTGAAGGAGAAAGGCGTGGATGCAGGTATTCCGAAGACCGTCAAGAGTATCGTAGAGTTCGCCGAGAGGCATCGAGCAAACATAGATATTCAAGTTGAAGTCCCAAGACCCAAAGACCCAGTATTGATTATCAATGGTAAAGTAGTGGCTTCATGGATCAGCATAGGCTTCCTCTATAGGATGATGTTTGAGCTTAAATTTACTGGGTATAACGTGGTAGCTGTAGGTAAGGCTTTTGACGATGACCTATATGTGTATGTTTCAGGTAGAATCGGAGACAATAAGATATTTTATAGGGGGTTCACATTAAAGGTTCTTGATAACTTTGATAATATTGAGGGTTTTGAGAGGATGAACTGGTATATGCAGGCTGTAGATTAAGAGACGATAATGGAAGCCATTAGAGGGAGATGATGGAGTAATGTCTGTATCGGATACGAGAGTAGTGATCGCTTTCTCACTCATGACTCGCTACCTCATCAATATTCATCTTAACAATTCTTGATTCACTGTTTCTATTATATACTCCGATTAACTGGTCTGATTTCTCTGCGATAACATCCTTCAAGCTTATAACTATTATCTGGGTTTTCTTAGACATTTCCTCAAATAGTTCAGCTAACCTGATGCTATACTGAACATCCATATGTGCATCTACTTCGTCGAAGATGTAGAATTCCGCTGGTGTTAATCCTTGAAGAGCTAAGAGTAAAGCTACAGCAGCAACAGACTTCTCTCCCCCACTAGCGCTTCTAGCAGATCTTGCAGATTTTCCTGGGAATCTCAAAATCATTTCTACCCCTTTACTGAATGGATTCTCTGGGTCTTCTAGTTTAAGCCATGCTTGCCCACCGGTCAGCATAAAGAAAAATCTTTCAAAGCTTTCCGATACCTTATTGAAGGTACTCATGAAGACTTTCTTCTTCTCCTCTTCAATCCAATTAATAAATCTCAATATCTCGTCTCTTTCTTCTTCAATCTCTCTAATTCTCTGAGATCTCAACTTATAATTTCCGATTATTTCTTCGTACTGTTGAGGAGCTAGCTGATTTATCTTCTCTAATTCCTTCAATTCTCCACTTAACTCATTTTCAATTTCTTCTATTTCCTCTCTAGGGATATCAGGGAAATCTTGAGATGGTAGAGAATCTAGTTCTTCCTTAATTTTCCTCATTTCTGATTCTAGCTGACTCCTCCTAACAGCGATACTTAATCTCTTATTAGTTGATTCCTGAAGTCTAGATTCTAAGACTCTAAGTTCATTTCTAATGCTGGAGATAATTAATGAGAATTTTTCCAACTCAACTTTCCTTTGCTGAATATTAAAGATTGTAGAGTTTAATTCATCATTATAATTTTTAAGGTCAGCCTGGATCAAATTATATTGGGTCAGAATGTCTTCAAGCTTTCTTTCTAATTCTTGTTTTTCATTCTTCTTATCTTCTATCTTTGATTTTGCATTATTAATTTGAGCTTCCGATCTTTCGTATTCTCTACTATATTCTTGGATCAACCTAGAAGTTTCTCGGAGTTCTATCTCTATCTCTTTACGTTTAGTAGAAATATTAAGGAATTCTTCTTCACTCTTTTTAACTTCGTTTTTTAAGAACTGGATTTCAGACTTATCTGCCTGTTTTATTCTTCCTAATTCTTCAACGTATCTTTCTAGTTTTGACCGAGCCTCCAGTAGTTCTTTCTTTAACTTAATCTTCTCTAAGCTTAGAGATGCAAGCCTCAAGAAGCCGTTGAATATTTCTTCCATGTTTTTATTAATTGCTATCTCTTTAAGTTCTTTTTCTAAATTAACTTTACTTTTTTCATCATACAGTTGCCTCTTTTCTTCTTCTATCAAGTAAAGATGGCTCTGTAACTTTTCAATTTTTGTTTTAATCTGGTCTAAGACTTTGATTGATTCATTGTATTCACATTCTAGCTGGATAATATCCTGCTCCATTACTGTACTAGTAACTTCTATTCTTCCATCTGGATATGATATAATACCTTTACTATCTACTATTCTAATGTTAGGATTCTGAGGGAGCTCGATCTTCTTCTTGAATAATACATTCTTTAGAAGTTGGCTCATTATTTCTTCAGCCCATTTCGTTTTAGGTTTGAAGCCTTCAATTCTCAAGCGTGCTCTCTCAGTCATTGTTTCAAGAGGGATTATTTTTACTTTTAATCCTGCTTGATGGAAGATCTCAGCTAACTGAATGCCCATCTTCCATCTATCAACAATGAGAGAGTGTATCCATCCAGAAGTTCCTGCTTCGAGTTTAATGAGCATCTCATAATCTTCCACGTCTATCCAATTTTTTAGAAACCCGTAGACTCCATCAACTTCATTTAGAATATGATTGACTTTCTCTTCCAATCTTCTTTTTTCTATGAATCCCAATGAATCTATTGTCTGCATTATTCTTGATAGGTTTTTCTCAATTTCCTGAGCTTTCAGTAATATATTCCTTAATCTATTGTATTCCTCATCTAAATGTTCTAATTTCAACTCAAGTTTCTTTAATTTATCTAGATGTACCTTGTAGGTATCCAGTATCTTTCTTCTCTCTTGAATTTTCTGAGCGATAATATCTAGATTCTGAGAAGATTCTTCTTCTATAGATTTATTCTTCTCCTCCATCTCATTGATTTTAACTTTGACAAGCTCAATTTCTTTCTCTAATCTATTTCTCTTAGAGGTTGATTCTTCAAATTCTCTCTCTGATCTTTCCAACTTATTCTTCAGTGAATCTAGTTCTTGTTCACGTTTTCGTAACTCTTCAAATATACTAGTGAGATGTTTTTCTAATGAATCGTGTTTAGCTTTTTCATTAGTTAGCTTCTGTAAAGTTACCTCTTTCAAGTCTAAGCTTTCTTGTAATAATGTTTCCAGGTTTGTTATCTCGATGTTGATGTTTCTTAGTCTCTCTGTGATGGTTGATTTTTCAGATGTTAGGTTTATTTCTTTTAGTCTCAGGTCTTCACGGATTTTCTCTATTTCTCTCATTCTTTCCTCTATTTCGGAAGTTTCTTTAGTAAGTCTAGTCCATTCTTCTTCTGCATTTTTTAGCTCATTCATATACCGTGCTTTACTCTCTTCAATCTTTGTTATTTCTTCTTCGAGTTTAGTTGATTCAGCGTCTAATTCTATTAATTCGTTTTCTAGTGCTTTTGAATTCTTTCTCAGTTTGATAGATCTTACGGCAGAAAGCATGTTCTCTATCTGTCTTCTCCTAAAAGCTTCATTTCTCTCTCTTTGAAGCTGGGTTACTCTAGCTTTAACTTCTGTTGTTCCAGCTTTAGCTATTGCGACGTTCTTCTCAGCTATCTGAAGTTGGGTTTCTGCCTCTTGCTTTTTCTTCTCATACTCTCCAATTCCTGAGATATCTTCCAGTATTTTTCTCAATTCTACATTGCTCATTTCTGCTATTGATGTTACAGATCCCTGAGGTACAATATTGAGGCCAGCTGGTTTTATATTCGCCATAGATAGTATTGTTAGTAGCTCTGCTCTAGAGACCTGTCTACCATTAAGAAGATATTCGCTCTCTCCATTTCTATCGAGTCTTCTTGTTATAGTTACTTCAGGGGAATCTACTGGAAGTATCCTTCTAGAATTATCTAGTGTTAAGGAGACTTTGGCTGCCATGTTTGGAGAATTATCATGTATTAGCTCGGACATCTTCCCTACTCTTAAGTTGTGTGCGCTAAGCTCTCCTAGAACAAACCTTACAGCATCAAGTATATTCGATTTCCCCCCACCATTAGGTCCAGTAATTACAACGAGCCCCTTTTTGAACTCTATACTATTCTTCTTTGAGTTAAAAGATTTAAACCCTTGAATTGTTAACCTTTTGATATAAACCATTCTCTGCTGATACAGAAATAGCTAAAAACTTATTAATATATCTTGGAACTAATAGTGCTCTTTATACTGAGAGAAATGAAGGGTCTTACCACGTATAATCTAGTCATACTATTCGTAGGAGAGTATAGAAAAATATAGATTTCTTCCAATGCCTTTGTATTCATGATGCTGAACTAGAATTGCCCAATAAATATATTTTTGTTTAAAGACATTTGCATTTTTCCAAATGAAGACGAAGGAGAAAATCCAAAAAACAAGAATTAAACCATAAAACATCAAAATTAAAAATAATTGGGGGAGGGCTGGTTTGGTAGCTCTAGCCACCCAATAAATATATTTGCGGTCCTTGCTCCAAGCGTTTTTGGGCTCGCCGGGCACTAAATTTACTATCATGCAAGTCTTGCCAGAGGCTTATGCCCCAGCCCATCTCCAGCGAGCCCCATCTGCTTCCCTGCTTCTATCACCATCTTCAGAACCCTTCTCATATCTTTCAATTTTGGTCGACGTTTATCACCATTCTTACATAGAATAGCATTTGTAAGCATCAATAGATATCTTTGAACTTTACGACTATACTTCTCTCTCCTTTTAACATCGTATCCCCAGCCTTGTATAATCCATGAAACC
>Ga0080004_1124738_pt1 | contig 42049 bp, 80 predicted proteins | sample WasSprMetagenome_FD_69207 | JGI IMG/M metagenome (GOLD analysis project Ga0080004, IMG submission 69207) | Sulfidic aquatic microbial communities from Washburn Spring, Yellowstone National Park, USA - WS (SPADES assembly) (version 2) | ecosystem: Environmental > Aquatic > Thermal springs > Hot...
CAGAGATCTAAGCGAAGCCTTCAAAAGAAGCTTAACCACCATAGCAGCTGAGGCCGCCCGCATATCAGCTGAAGCAAGACAAGCCTATGATAGGGCGGTAAGTGGAGCTTGGGGAGCCAAAGCCCATGAATGGAAAGCTGGAAGATATAGGAGGATAGATCCCCTATCTATCAGGCTGAACGAAGCATTAAGGCTTCAGCTTCAAAGACTATTCAACATTCCAGAAGCGAGGGTGAACTTCAGTCGCGACATAAGATATAGAATAGATGAATCACCTCCTTTGATGGTAACGGTTAGTTTATCCAAGACAGACGAAGAAATCATCATGAGGGGCGTCTATCTTGAACTAGGCTACACCCATTACACGTCGGAGCATTACATAGGTGACATACTGACATGGAGAATACCGTATCCAAGGCTTGACCTGTACATGGCAGCGGCTGAGAGAACCCTAAAAAGAATCGAAGCTGAAAAAACGGCAGAACCAACCCGCACACACATAATCTTCATATACAACCCTGCAAATGATGAATATGACGTGTGGAGGAGTCTAAGACGACGGATGTAATACTTGAAAAAGACGGAGAATACATACACTACTATGTTGCTGACAACCACCCAGCAATAGTCCACATAAGAAAAGGAAGTTCAATGAGGGTTAAAAGGGCTGACACAATAACCCCTGTGGAACAGGCAATAAAGGCTTTAATGCAACGCAAGTAGCCCTTTTTCTAACTTTTCACTTCGTGACCTGATATTTTCCTCTAGACACTGTTCCTATCGGCGACTTAAGTGCTCCAGACATTGTGGCGGGTGAACCGAAAACGCCACTGTTCTTTGCTTCTACCACAAACTTCCCTATGAACTCTTCAAGAGCCCAGCCAGCGCCGAAACCCAAAGCCTTAACATCTTTCGCAAGTAAGCCGTAGCCTGCTATTATGAGGCCTATCGCCTGGTTCAGTATGTTGTCATCATTGTAGTGTAATGTTATTGGGTAGCCGGGGGCAGCGAAAATTTCGTGGGGCCCAGTGATGATGGCGTCGACTAGCTTGTAAAGTGCAATGTTAGAAACAGCTCCAGTGGCAGCTCCAAGCAAAGGCCATGCCCATTCAGGTATTTCTTCCATTTTCACAACCTTTTAGCCCTTAACCTCATATCGTCTCTTCCTCGTAGGAGCTTGCTCCGCCTCTGCAGACGTAGGCGTGGTTGGGGGTGGAGGAGTGCTCTTTTTCCTAGGAGTGGGCGGAGTGGGCGCTTCGGGTTTCACCTCATATCTTCCCTCTCCAGTTGATCCCGCCCGCGTGGTCGTCGGAGTCGGAGGAGCTGTTGGTGGTGCTAGTGCTGGAACAGCTCCAACCATGGCTTGGATCTCCGATGGGGTTCTTAGAACGCTGGCTAAAAATGCGTTCCAGTCTCCGCGTTTTACGGCGTCAATGCTTACGGATAGGCTTCGCTGAAACTCTATAACATCGCTCGGTTTTGGATCTACAAAACGTAGAAGCTCGTGTGTGCCTAAGGCTAAAAGCTCTCTGCGAAGGCGGGTTGAAACGTCTTTTCCCCATATGGCATAGCCATCTGCAATAAGTCCAGCCGCCACCTGAATAGCCTTATTCAACCAGCCTTTAGTAAAGAAGTCAGCTATGATTTCAAGACCTACACCTATGCCTTCGCCGCCCACTTGGCTACTGTACTGGTCAAGGGGGATGCCTGACTGTTCAGCGAAGTACCTGAACACTGGATCAAGCCAACTTGTTATCGAAACCTCAGCCATAACCATCACATCTTATACTATGCCAACACTTATTTAAAACTTTTTAGGTTAATAATAATTTGTGGGGAGCAGAATGGCTAAAGAGTTTGAGATCTCCGTAGGGCTCACGGGGCTGGCTATACGAGATTACCTTCTAGCTGTTGGGGAGGGCTGCCCAAACGATTTCTACAAGGAGTTCAGGAAGGTAAAGGCGAAAACAAGCTACGGCTCAGTTAGGCGTTACTTCTACATCTTAAAGAGGCTAGGTCTCATAGAACCGACGAGGCGGGAATGGGGAAGGGGAACCATACCTAAACAGCTTTACCGAATCGTTCCAGGCATGGAAAGCTCACCCTTATGGACCCACCCGCAAGTAGCTCTTTACCCATCGACGCGGTTTGGCGGTGCTAGGTATCAAAAAGCCAAAGAACGAGGGCTAGTATGAGGACTGGGGACAAGATATATTAAGAGAATCTCATAGCTATCGCCTTTGCTCCTTCTCGATCCTGCTCTAGGAATTTCCTTCTTATGTATTCCATCATAAGGCTTGCTCTTTCCTTTTTTGCCGTAAGCAAAGGTAGCAACTTCGTAAGCATGGCGTACGCATACCCGCTATCAATAATGCGAATTTCGGTTGTCGCTTTATCATGTTTGACACCTCTCTTATCCACATACTTCCCTTTTCTGGTGGTGACAGAGTAAGGTACGCCCCATTCTTTCAACAATCGTTGAACTTTTTCTAGGAGAATGGTATTGGTGTTGACTATCGAAATCCAAGGAGCCCCCTCATTCAGTATGGTAATTGTGCCCTCACCATCGATAATACCTGCAAACCAACCTACGTCTTCTGGCTTCATCTGCAAATCAGTATTCATTTTTGAGATTATCATCCTGATTCTTGGGTCTTCCCTTCTTAATTCCAGTTCTCTTGCCTTTAGAACAATTGAATTCCACGTTCTCTCTGGTAAAGCTTTAAGCAATTCTTCACGTGATGCTTTGGGGTATAGTGCTTTAAGGATGGAAAGCTCCTCTTTCGTCCATAATTTGTACCGAACAGAAGTTGCAAGTAGAGCCGTCTTTCTCAGAAGCTCCATTCTGAATTTCTCATCTTTTCGTAAACCCAATTGTAGTGCTTTCCACTCCACAGAGCTTGGGCTTCTGACTAGGATTTCTGCTAACTTCTTAGTGGTCGTTGTAGGGTAGAGTTTCCTCAATAAGTTGATTTCTTCTTTGGACCATGCTTTCCGAACAGACATAATTAACTCCGATCAGTACTATCCTCAATTCCGTGTTAATAAGCTTTAAAATGTTCCCAGGTAGCACTATATCATGAGGCCGAGTGGGGCGCGCTGGGGAGGAGTTCGCTATCAAAAGGCTAAAAAACGAGGGCTTATTGAAGAAGAACTTCAAAGGGTTTGCGGTGTGGATACCAGAAGGGTATTATTTAAATAAGATAATGGAGGCAATAGAGATGAGGGATAAACGTGCCGTTGAAGACCTCGTTAGTGAGCATGACACTGAAATTTTAGCGGCTTTACAGGTTGCTAAATATGTGGAGTGTGGTGAAACTTCACTTAGAAAAGGTTAGTTAGAGGGAGAGAGTTGGACGAGTGGATGATTTATTTTATCGGTTTGTTGAGTGCGTTTAGTGATGTTGCTACGAGTTGGGCTTGTTCGAAGTTTCCTGAGCTTGCTGAGAGGAATCCCTTGGCTAACCCGTTCCTTGAAGCTGCAAGCGTTCTAGGCGGTCAAGCTTTGATTTGGCATTTAGGCGAGGCTTGGAAGGTTGACCCGACGGTTAAGGTGGCTCTCGCGCTTGTTCCGCCCATAGTGCCCTTCGCCGCTGCAGCCAACAACATCTACTATTTGGCAATTGCCATTTCAAAGCGTTATCCTACGCCCCTTTAAAAGTTTTGAAATTTCATTCGCCGCTGGGATGGCTGTAACCCCAGCTAAAGTGGCTAAAGCGCCAAGGGCTGCGGGCACGTAGGCTGTTGCGGTTTTCGCACCTTGAGTTGGGAAACGCGTCCACACCTTCATACGCGGGTCCAGTCTAGGCAACAGTCGCCAAGCCAAGTGCCAGCCGATATCCGCCCTTGGGTGGCTGTAATCCTCATGGTGGAGTTTAGCGGCTAGAAATGCTGAACGTCTGAAGGCATATGAAAACTCATAGGGAGGCAGGAGCGAAAACGTTGTTTCCACAAGTCCAAGCCACTCGTTCCATTCTAGTGGGAGTATGGTGCCCGCTCGGACAGCGTTGGCTTCGTGGAGGTTCTCTAACGCGTACTCCACGTAGCTGGGATCATAGATGCTGTCCGAATCGCAGCTCAATATGTATTCATTTTCCGCTTCTAAGATGGCCTGCACTCTTGCTTTACCTATGCCTTGGATGGGGCCGATGACCTTCCCATGTTGCTGAGCTATCTCCAGCTGTTCTTTACTGGAACCGCCATCTGCAATTATGATTTCCTTTAATGGAACAGTTTGCTGACTTAAAGATTGGAGGCACCTCTCCAATGTGGGCTCGTTATAGTTAACCACAACAGCACTTACCCTTTCACTCACCTGATCAACCCGTACTGCTTCGCCAGGTGGAGCAAACCGGCTACGACTAGGACGCCCGCGCCTGCACCAAGCGCAAGCAGGGCTGTCCTTGTCCACCCGGTGATTTCAACTTCAGCCATTCCATCACCTACTTCATCCATCTCGCAGCCACGTAGCCTATCAATGCGCCGGTGCCTGCTCCTAAAAGCGACTCTAACAAGCCTACGAACAGTTGGTGTTCAGTGAAGCCTGGGGTTTCACTGTAGATGGGTTGACCTGGAGCTGCCAGCTGGTAAGCTTTGTATTCAACTGCAATTTGAGCTCTAACCAAAGCGTTTGAGGCTCCCCCGACTACGGCGCCAGCTAAAGCCGCGTTTTCAGGCTCTTTGAATGTTGCGCCCACACATCCTCCGAGGATTCCTCCCGGTATTGCCCTTAAAATGTCAAGAACATCAGCTGAATATGGATAAGAACCGAAGGCCTGTTTATACCACGGAACTTCCTGAGCCATACACACTTTCCCACAATAGAATTAGCATTAACCTTTTTATATTTATTCTTTTGCTTTCTCTCTTGCTCTAATGTAGGAAAGTATTGTGGGTAAAACGGCTATGATGCCTAGTCCAATTAAGATGTAGACAACCCATTCCAAGCCTGGAGCTGCTGACGGTGATGGCGGGGCTTCTCCAGGCTCATAGCCAGCCCATCTCCAAAACAGCGGCCCCCAATACGGCGATGTCAGGTAGGCGACGACTATTATTGCTAAAACTACAACCGCCCATGTGACCGCAATGGTGATGGCGAGTGGTGAAGCGTGAAGTGCTTTCCAGACGGCTTGTATGGCGACGACTCCGCGGACTTCAGTCCACTCACGGAACTGTCTGCTTTCAACGTTGTAAACCCACGTTTTAACGTAGAGAGGCTGATGTCCTTCTTCAACCACCTTAGCCCAATAGCGTTCTGCGTATTCCCTTTCCACGTCGGCGACTGTTTTGTGGGGCGTGGCGATGTAGCGATCTATTAGGCAGCTGTAGTGCACCTGCATTTCGATGATGTCGCCTGCTGAAACCTCTGCGTTCTCGTTGGTTGGAGTTCTATCTATCGGCGCTACGGGACCACCTTTTTCATACATTATACGGGAATCACCCCGGTTTTTCTAAGTTCTTCCCCGCCTACAACGCTTACAACTGCTCCTACAGGCACAAAGCCTAAAGCCATCAGCAGCCACCAAGGCGCAGGAACGGCTGAAACCACGCGGGCGGCTTCGTCTCCAATAAGCTTTTGGCAGTCACGGTCATGAAGCAGCAACATCAAAATCGTAGGGGCAAATGGATCTGTGCTTCGGCTCCAATAGTCTATCCAATAGTTCCACTTGTCAATGCTTGCCTTGAAGGCTTCGCCGGTTGTGGCCCCGTCCGCTAAACGGTAGATCACCTCTAAAACTGGTTCAAAGAAGCTTATGCCATAGCCGTCTACGAGGGGATCCTGCATAGCTCCTTGGGTCCAGCTGAACGTGTCCGCATAGCCAATATAGCAAACTGCACCCTTATTATTCACCGCGTCAGGTCCAAGCTTGGCTGCCGTAATACATGACAAGGCGTAGACAACCCTACCCCTAAGCTCAGCGTTGTCACATGTCCAAAAAATCCTATCGTAATCCTGACCTGTTAGATTATCCTCGTTCCCATGACCTAGCATAATGAGCCATATTGGGTCGTTGCGGCTTAGGCTGTCAAGCACCTTCGTGCGCACTGCGTCGTTTCCAACCAAATCGTCTAGGCTTATTCCTTTAAGATGTAGGTAGTCTACGGCGTGTTGAAGGGCAAGAGTGCCAATGTATGTGGCTGTTTCAAAGTTAGGGCGTGAGCATATCGCCGTATCCATTCTAGGCATTAGCGATCAACCCTCAACCTCATGAAGCTCAACAGGTTTGCGTACATCTTCACTAGGGATTCGCCAACCGCGTCTTTCTCTCTAACATGCTCGTAGGCTTCAGTCGGCGTCATGGCTGGAACATACTGTTGCAGGGCATAGATTTTGGGGGCTTCAGGAAAGGCGGCTGACAGGCGCCTGTAGAACTCTTCAGTGAGCTCCCAAGGTAAATCTAAGCCGAGCTTCGTAAGACCAGTCATTATTTCTTCTACATTTCTACCAGTTTGAAGCATATCTAAGGCTTGGGTGGGTGTTACTGGCTTGCCGGCGATTATTAGAAATGGGACATTGGCGAAGGCAGGGTTAGCCCTCAAGAAGTCTGTTAAACGTCTAATTTTCTCCTCAACCGACACGCTTCTTCACCACCTCATTATATATTACTGCACTCCCAATTATAATTATTCCTCCAAGCCCGCCAACTAAGGTAAGAATCCACCATTGAAACGGTGGAGCGGCTTCCACAGTTAATGTTCCCAGTTGGAAGCGGAGCTCAGGATGCTCTCGGTACCAGCGTTCAGCATCCTCACGCGTGTACTGGGCTGCCACTATTCCAAAAATCCTGTATTTTCCAGTTTCAGAAGGCGCCGTGAAAGATAGGCTTCCATTAAACGACTGTCCAGGATGAACTCCTGGTATGCCGAAGTAAACAACGCTGAGAGGCGTGTCCTCCATGCCTATGACGACGCCAATAATGTTGCCTGGCGCCCCGGGACGGGCCCACGCGTTCCCAGAATAGCCAAAGGATACTGTTGCACCTGGATCGGCGCTAACCTCCTGTGGACTTATCTCAACATTTGCATCGTTACCGTTCGAGTCTCCACTATGCCTCACTTTTTCTTCACCGCTTCATAATATAAGACTATGCCGCCAATTAAAATTAATCCTCCAACTCCTAGAACAGCAGCTAAAAGCCACCACTCAACTGGAGGAACCTTGTACGGTTCGATTGTGAAATCCATCTGCTCGCTGCCGACTGTAATGGTTACAGTGTCAGCCATCATAGTTTCCCGCTAAGGAGTTACCGATAAAGTAATGCCGTAGGTTCTGTTTGGCATATCTAGATCTGGGGCTTCTATGCCGACGCCTGCTCCTGGAGCGCATGAAACAGACTTCGTCGCAAGAGTCTTACCTGTGTCATCCTTAACTGTAAGCGTCAAGGTTCCAGTAGCGTTGCCCTGGTTCACAGCCCAGAAGGCTATGTAAAGCGTTTTAGAGCCAACGGTTACGACGGGTGCGCTTGGGCTCCATTGGCCTGGACGATCCCAGCTGTACCAGATGTCCCGCGGTATGTCCTGCACCCTTATGCCGCTGATTATTCCCGACACGTAAGTGTATGGGCTTATGTTGAAGCCCATGGACTCGCTTAACGAAACCTTCAAAGGCGCGGATCCAGCTATGGCTTCTGTCGGTTTCAACAAGAGGCTGAGTGCAGCAGCGCCTATCGGAATGGCGAAAACTGTACCCACAGCAGCGTAATCCTCTATTCTCTGAGCCAAACTGAGCACCACAATAATATTATTAATTATTCTTCTTTAAAAGTTTTCATCTGAACTGCTCAACTATTTCTGGGGGTGCGCCTTCTAGAACTGAGGGCGGCAACTTTTCAACAGGCTTGGGAGGTGGAGGCAACTTCTTAAGCAACGCCAGCCCCGAAGCGCATGCTCCTGTAACCCCACCCATAAAAACGAGGATGCCGTAGATCTCATGATGGGGCACTGGCGGATTCCGTTCAGTTCCCAATTTCCCGAAATCGCGATAGTCATCAATCATCAACGAGGCCCCAAGTGCGATGGCCCCGATACTCACTGCCAGTCCCGCGACCTCGGGAGTTTTGGTTAGCATTGCCAATATATCTTGTATAGGTTTTTCGTCAGCCATCTACACCACACTTTATTGAAGGTTTCACCAGTCCCAAAAACTTTTTTGTTTTCTCCTTACCGACCTGTATCAGAAACATGGGCTTTCGATTTGTTCCCCAAAGATAAGGACCTGTAACGTTAACTGGAACACCCACCTTCCCCATAAGGTTGCCTACGAACATTAAAAGAGCTCTATTCGAGTTCGAAATCGACATTTCACCTCTTCTTTTAAAAGATCCCTCAGCTTCGTAGAATCCTCTTAAGAAAGCGATAGCATGGCTTTCACGTGCAAGTATCTTTTTCAATTCGGGGAAAGTAAGGTTTTTGATGAAAGAAAAAAGCCTCTTTGAATGGGCTCTAACATAAAAAATTGGCTTTTGACCCAAATGACTGGGGTGGAGGTTTTGGGATAGAGAGGCGTGTAAACCAAGCTTTCTTACAGCTAAGGCAAACGACTCAGCGAATATTTTGGAAGTGGTTGAAAGAACAATGATATAATTCCCCTTTTTTCGTTGCTCTACTATGCAGCCATCCCCAAGGACAGCTCCCAAGACATACGCTAGTTCCTCCGTAGGCTCGAGGTTAACCTTCTTTTCGAACACTTCACACCTAAACCTTTGAGTTCTACGTAGTCCAAGTTTTTGAGCTTTTTGACGAATTGCATGAGCACTTCTTCTAGGAAGAAGTTTTAGAATTTCCTCCATTTGCACGGAAGGGTAACATTTCTTCAAAATCTCCACTTCTTTTTCTGTCCATCTGTTCGGAATAGCTTCTCTTAATCTATGAAGGCGTCTAGCCTCCATTTCTGGGTTGCACCAGATGTCCTTCGGCAAACCTTTATTCCAAGGTATGGTTCCCTTCTTGAACTCGGTTCTAGGCGAGTAATGCTTTCCTTTTTTAATGATCGATTCCTTTTCAGCGTATCTTCTAACCTTTTCATCGGATTCCTTTGTTAAGCCTTTGTTCCAAGGGATGTGACCTTTTAGGAAACGACCTTTCTCATCCCTCTTTTTCACGAACTCGTTAAATTCTTTTAAGCTTCCTACTACTTGCTCTGACTTTCCAGCCATTTCCAAAACTCCTCCGCAAGCGTGTTCATGTTGTAGCGTAGAAACTTTTGAATGCTTTCTTTAACGTTTCCTTCAACAAGTCCATGCAATAGCCCGTCGACACTTAAGAGCTGCGGGTAATTGGAAATTAGGGGGTGAAGAAGCAAGTCTATAGCCTTATTTAAATCTCCCTTTGAGTATGGACCATACTTTTTACTTTTTCTTTGCAATTTCAGCCTTCAACTCCTCAACTTCAACGAAGCATAGCTTTTGGGGGTGAAAGACTATTTTGCCTGTTAGAAACTGCCTTATCTCTTCAGCCTGCTTTTCAATCCAGGCTTTTCCTTCTTCGCCGTGCTGCTTAATTACAGCTACAATTTCTGGAAAGTATTTTTCGCCTTTCTCCATAAGCCAGTCCGCAGTCACTTTGGCTTCAACGGTTGAGGCTGGGAAGTTTGCGGCTATTCTGCGGGCCATGCCTATGACGGGCAAAACGGTGCGGGCTAGGTTCTGCCTCACACGTTCAGCCTTGGCGATTTCTTCAGGCTTCATCTTCTGGTATGCCTCTACAGGTGGGCGGTACAATCCATAGAAAACGCTTCCGAGAATGTTCCAGTCGTTTTCAATAAAAAGGCTGAGTCTTTCCGCCCCCATGACTGTAAGCAGTCCCTTAATTAAGCCTTCAATAGCCCCCTCCAAAAGTTTCAGTCCAAGCTTGCCAGTGAAACGACCAGCCCTTTCAATTTGCTCCATTCCCAGCCCTCGTTTGTTTTTAGGATGAGCTTGTCGGCTGCTTTGAAGCCTCTTTCAATATTCTCCGTGTTTCTTCGCCTCCAGTTCCAGAAGGTTGTTGTGGTGTGCTTTGCAACCACAGTTCGACGGCGGGTCTGAACATTTCAATGATTTTTGAGACGCTTTCTCTTATTATGCCGGCAACTGCGTCTATGCGTTTGTCGTCTATGGCTTCTTCTTGGGCTTTGCGTTTTGCCTCTTCCATAAGCTTTTCCACCTGTTCATACGTTAGGGGTCCGCCTACAATCTTGTATCCGGCTTCCTGCAGCCTCTTTTTAAGTTCTTCTGTTGGAAGGTTTGCCAAGGCCTGCCTCTGAGCTTCTTGGATCATCTTTTGAACTTCATCGCGGGAAAGTTTTTCAGGTTCAACCTTGTAGCCAAGTTTACTCAGCCAGCTTTTAGCCTCCTCAGCAAGTTGGTCGGCCTGTTTCAGGATTTCGCTTGGCTTTACAGCTTCAGTTGGCTTTACCGCTCCGCTTGTCGGCGACTCACCTTTTTCCAAGCCCCTAAGTTTTTCCACCATGTTCTGAAGGGTCTGCCTTAACGGGTCCATTTTACTGTCCAGCTCTTTTAGAAGTTCTTCCCTCTGTTCTTTCCTGGTCTTCTCGTTGAGGATTTCGGTGATTTGGTTAATTTTGGCTTCAATTCCGGCTTTAAGATCTGCTACGACTGCGTCGATCTTTTCTATCTTATCCCTTAAGGCAGCCACGTCTTCAGGTGGAGCGCTTAGAAGCCTTCGAGTGTAGGCTGTGCTTAACGCTGCCTGGTTTATGTCTTGGATTTTCTTGCTTATTTCTCCGATTGGTTCTGGGAAAATTGTCTCCTGGGAAGGAGTTTTCTCCTCCAGCATTTTCTTTATTTTGCGCTCGGCTTCCTCCCGCGAAACTTTCCACTTTCTACTGTACTCTTCAACAATGTCCTCTACGCTCATTTCACCATTACCCCCGCCTTTAACCCGACAACTTCGATGCTGAGCCACTTGTCTATTAGCGTGGTTAGGACGTTTGCGTCGACGTTTCCGCTTGCAAGGTATGTGTGAATCATCTTTTCAAGCCTAATCTTAGGGTCGAGGCTTTCAGTTAGCTCCTTAAGCTGTGCAGCTACAAGGCTGTAGGCCACGCGGGCTTCATCCCTCTCCTCCTCAAGCTTGGTAACAACATCTGACTCGTAGTAATCCAAGGCTTTGAATGCTGTGTCTCCAGCCATCTTTAAGGCGTCTCTTATTGCTCCCCTCTCCAAGGCAATCTTCCTATAATCTTCTATTTTCATGCCTGACTTTCGTAAGGCTGCAAGCAAAACCCCCAAGCCCACATCGTAGAAAAGCTCTGTGAGCTCCCTTGTTCGGCTTATCTGGGACCTTATCATAGTTTTCAGTTCCGCCAGGTAGCCTTCCCCTCTGCCAGCTGGCCCCTCAAGGCTAGCCATCATATCTCCTTCTTCCATCTTCCTCCTCCTAGCCAGGTGCCTCAGCGAGAAGCCCATTTTCATAATGTCATGCGTTGGATAGCCCTCATCATACAAGCGTAAAACAATGTCAGCTTCGCTTAAGCCTTCAGCCCTAAGCTCTTTAACCCTCTCTTCTATTGGAGGCAAGCCTTCCATCCGAACACCTATTTCATCTATATCAAACTTCTTTTTAAGCCTATCCTTTTTAATAATAAGTCTAAGCGGCAGATCTATTTTAACCTATCCCTTTTTTCCGATAGACTCTATTCCTCCATTTTTTCGCCTATAATAGACCCATATACTCTATTGATAGGCAAAAGGTCTAACATAAAGGAGAAATTCAATAGGAGGAAAAGGCTTGGGGAAAGAGTATCCATGAAAACTGGTCTGAATAATCATTGACATGGAAAAGATGATGGTGTCCTGGGGGTTTAAACCGTAAAGACTTTATTCTCGCACGACAAATTATTATTGGTGAACTATGACTGAAGAGGAATTTAACCTCATCCCACTGTTGTTGACGGCTGGCGCGGCAGCTTTCCTCTGCGCATCAGCGGCCTCTATGCTGATAGGTCTATTTGAGAAGCCTAAGGGTGGAAGCAGATCAACAGAAACCAGCGCAGTTTCCTCTGAGGTTGTTAGGGAAATCATGATGGAGCTGGACCCCGTTGACAGCCTCTACTTTGACATTTCCGTTGCAAGACACAGCCTAGAAGAGGCTGATTTGACCAGGGCTAGGCGATGGCTTGATGCAAACCACGCTTTAGGCGAACTCCACCGCGCCATTAGGCTTGGCTTCATAAGCCCTACTGAAGGTGATGCTCTCACAAAGGAAATAAACGAAGCTGTAAAGCTGATTGAAGAGGCAAAACCCACTGAAGCATTAAGGAAGATTATTAACCTTCAAAGTAAAACAGGGGAAATAGCCTATTCAGCCATAGCTGGAAGGTTCAAGCAGAAGGGTCTAGACCCACCGCAAAGGATAGACGCCAGATTCGAGCCAATAAGAGAGAAGAAAGTGGCGGAGTGGAAAGCGAAAGGATACCCGCCAGGCTTGATAGAGAAGGCGCTTACTTGGGCTGAGGACTGGGCTAGGGGCATAGCCAGAAGGTTCGTTAAACCACCCGAGCTGGCTGCCACCGTGGCAGAATCGTTATATCCGGAAGCCCTAGAACTTAGCGAAAAATGGATTACAGCTATGACCGTCTAGTTCATCGCAGCCTGCCTCTTCCAAATCTTGAGCTCTATTCCCAAAATATGGGCTAACTCAGGTATGGGCTTAAGCGCATGGGCTAGGGGCTGATCTGGATCAAAACTGTCATGTAAGGCATCCCTGAGCTTAAGGTCATCAGAATAAAGAATGCAAAAAGCCCAAATAGCCCTTCTAACAGCCTCTCCAATCGGAACCTCAAGAGCTTCAGCTATATCCTTAACCATCTGAAACTCAATATCATCAACCTTGAATGTTATTGAGCGTCTTTTTCTTCTATCCAACCACATTTAGGTCTCACTTTTAGTAATACAAAACTGTTTATATAGATTTTTCCCCATCAAGCATTGTGAAAGAGAGGTGGTTGTATGGCAACCCTTGAAGACCTAGCAACAAAAGGTGCAACAAAGTACGGTGCAAAGATACCCACCATGAAACGCAGCTACAGAGCAGCTGAAGCAAGGGCCAAAACCGGGTATGACGCAACCCCCTTCGGCCCAACAAGGAAAGCCAACTACAAAGACGCTTGGAAGTACATGCCAGACCACTACGACCTCATGGTCAAAGCAGGCCTTGAGGCCAAGTGGCGTGACCGTTGGACAAGTAAAATGAGAGAGTGAGTAGTAACATTTATACCACTCTTCCCCCCATTTTTTTCCGTGCGAAAACCACATTGGTCTACAGAAGAAATCGATATTCTTAAAAAGTTTTACAGTTCTGGAGACAAAGAACTCTTAAAGAAGCTTTTACCCTCAAGAACATGGAGCAGTATTGAACACAAGGCGCGTAGAGAGCAAGCTTCGCGTAGTTCCGTTAGAACACGACTCTGGAAGCAAATGATCCCAACTCTTGAACATGACGACGCCGTTTATTTAGCTGGTCTAATTGACGGAGAGGGAATGATTACTATCAACTTTTACGGAACTAGACCCAGACCGAGAATGAGACCCCTTATCAGCATTGCAAATACAGACAAGGATTTAATCACTTGGGTGAGAACTAGGCTTGGTGGCGTTACACTAAAATACAGAGCTGAAAAAGCGAGGTATGACCTGTCGCTAGACTTTTAGACGTTAAATCTCTTTTAGAACAAATTCTTCCCTTTCTTAAGGCGAAGAAGAAACAAGCTGAGCTAGTTTTAAAATGGTGTGAAAAGAGATTGCAGGGAACTTGGCGAGATTACGACCCTGAACTTTTTGAAACAGCCAAAGAAGTGCGATCCTTACATCATAAGGGTTCTGCAAAGATGCGCGAGTGATCGACTGGGTCAACGAATACTTTATCTTTATCCTCCTCTTTTTTCTATTTTATGAAACTTGATGAAGAGTTGAAGAAGCGAATCGGCGTAGATTTAGATCTATGCTGGTTTCCTGACTGCGGTTCCCTTTGGAGGACTGAGGAGGGAAAATACTGTCCAATATGTGACACCTACAAGTGTCCCCACTGTGGTCGTTGCTATTGCGATCTGCCGCCCTTCACCCAGTATGTTCTAGACGCTGAGATGGCTTCAATCGGTCTATGGCATCCCTACGAAAACGCTCCTAAACGTAAGAAGAGAAGCAGCAATGTCATCAGGGGCGTCACCAGGCAGGATTTCCTCAACTTTTGCGAAGTCTACTACAAGAATTGGCTGGAAGATTACAGGGCTGGACGCATCTCCTTCGAAGAGTTGCAGGACAAAGTGGAACGGCAAACCGGCTTAATCTGGGTGTTTAAATGAGTGATTAAGGTTGCCGCAGAATCCTTATGTGACCCAAGGTAGCGAACTTGTCCAGTATCTGCTCGACCAAGATGAGGCTGAAGATCTGAAAAGGTACTTCCAAAGTCTTGGGAAAAAAGTTGAATTGGCATGGATGTCGCCTGACGAGTTTTTAGCAAAGGTTCCCCATCCGATAACCCCCACCATACCCGCCCTTCTGGACCTACGTGAAGAGTTTTTCTCGAAAACCTCGCTGGACTACATCCGCAAACAAATTATGAAGGGGGAAAAGCTGCCTCCACTGCTTCTTGACTATTCCCGGATGTGGTTTGGCTGGCCCACGCATGAGGGAAGGCACAGAGCTTTTGTTGCGAAAACTTTAGGAATAGAGAAGGTGCCGGTTCTGATTGTTGGAGAAGCGGAATCGAAGCCTAAAAAAGGGAGTTTAGCGCATAAATCTTCAGGAGAACTGAAAGATATGGAAGAGGGTTCTGAAGGAAAGGTTACGGGAAGGTGGGGAGCAACTCAAGAGGTCGGAAAACCTTCAGGAAGCCTCGACCAGATTCTGCGAGAGCTAGAAGCATCCATAGATGATGAGAGCAAGGCAGCAGACTCTTACCGGAAGCTAGCCGACACTATACGCAGGGAGCTCGGAATAAACTATTTACACTTGGCGTCAGACATTGAAAGCATCGCAAGCGACGAGCTCGCCCATCATTCACGCTTAGCATACATCAAATCAGTCGTTGAAAAACTTAAGACAAGTTAAATGTCAGCAAGTGTTCGACACTCGACCATCATAGTCCTCACCACTTCTCCTTCGTCATCTTCATAAGCCTTTGAGGAGATATCCTAATATACTCGTCAGCGGTCTTCACAGATTTCCACCCGAGAATGGCCTGAATGGACAAGGCATCGAACTCCTTCCCAGCCAAGATGGAGGCGAAGACTCCTCTTAGAACATGGGGAAAAATCCTCTTACTTAACCCAGCCCTTTCAGCCACCGTTTTAACTATCCTCCAAGCTTCAACCCTGTCTGAGATAACTTCGCTGACCGACTTATGTTTTCTAAAGAATTCTTCAAGGACCGGCTTAACTTCAGGCAACAATGGAATTGACCTCGCAGCTTCCGGAACCTTAACCCTCCAGACGTTATGAACAAGAACTTTCCTCCCGTAAGACCAATCCCTAACATACCTCTTCTTCCTACACTCGTGGTGAAATGTGCAAGGCTGACTTTCAGGAACAACAATAAACTCGGACTTAAAGCTCACCCAACTCCGCTGCATATGAACAAACTCGCTAACCCTCAAACCCGTGTAGAGCAGAACATAAACCACAAACCTCTCAACCGAACCCCTACAAGCCTGCAAAAGCCTAGAAACCTCCTCATCCGTTAGGAGATTCCTCTTAGTCTTAGCCCCGAACTTAGCTCCCCTCAACCCAAACACCACCCCCAATTAAAAGCATTTTAAAAAAAGGCTTTTAAACATTTTGTAATAAAATGTTAACAAACACGTAGTTTGTTTTTTATTTGCAATTTTAAAAACTTCGAAAAACTTCGAGGTTTTCGAAGTAAATTAAAGTTAAGCTCATTTTGAGCTTATTTAGTAAAAATAAGCCAAAATCTTAAAATTTGATATTTAAAGCATATTTGAAGCATAACATAAAAGTTTAAATTATTCGAAAACTATTATATTTTCGAGTTTGCAAAACTTCGGTTTTGCAAACTTAAGCGTGTGAAAACCAAAACCAAAACCGCCTTAATCCGTGTGATGCGTCAAACACGGTTAAGCACGGTTTAGGTGGCGGTTTGATGCGCTCATAACCGAGTGGGTTAAGCGGTTTCGGTTATGAGTGTGTGCGTGAAACCCGATATAGACGCACACGCACACAACACGCCTAATATATTGGCGTGTGCATAAGAACGGCTAATCTAAACCGCTTGAAGCAGAATAAAGCCGTTAGAATTTGACGGTTAAAGGCTTACTTGTGGCTCTCTAAACCCTTTAAGCCAAAATTTGGTGGGTTTTATGCCTTACATGGCTGTATGTCGAATATGCAATTATCACTATTTCAGCGTTTCCAGAAAGTGGGCAGAGGAGTTTATCGTTGAGCATATCGGAGATAAGCACCCTGAAAGCCTATTCCGTTACGTTATTGCACGGATTTCAGATGCTTTATATGAGGAGTTTCTGAAGAACAGGGATAACCCAGCGTTTTGGAGAGCTATCCGTAACTATCGAAAGTTTCGCCCTAATTCCCATCTTTTTGACAGCTTAAAGGGGGAGAATTGCCACCATTAAAGCCTAACGTCAGTAGCCTGCGGGTTAGCCTCCAGAATAGCCTAAAAGGTGTTTTTATGCCTAAAGGTAAAGCCGAGGGTGTGCAGGCTGAAGCCACAGCTCTTGTTATCCCCACAGAAGTTGAGCAAGAGCTTACTCTTTTGCGTGGTTTCAGGGATTTAGTCGCAGAGAGGACAGGCTACGCATTGGGCGTTTCAGCCCTAAACGCTGAAATGAAAGACGCCACAGCGGAACAGCGAAAAGCCTCTAACGAGGCACGCAAGTATCTACGCCAGAACCTTGAAACTTTCATACAGAACGCTGATTTTGAGGGCTATAAGAAAGCCCTTGAGGAAATCGAAAAGACAGGGAAAGCCCTAAAAGAAGCGAGAAAACCCCACATGGAGAAAATCAGCCCATTGAGGAAAGGCATCAAATACATTGACAACGTGGCTGTCCCAGACAGCCTTAAAGAGCTAGGCGTAACCGTTCAGCCTGTATTCAGCCTATCCGAGTGGATTAAAAAGACTATTGAAAGCCAGAAAAAACGCAGGTGATAGGCTCTATGCCTATCCGCCACTTTCCCACATTTTTCTACCCTAAAGCCGATTGGGAAACCCAGCGGCGGGGTGGAAACCCTACCCGTTTGAGCGAAAAACGTTAGGCTGTGGAAATGGCATTAGTGGGTTCTCCAAAAGCCCAATTTTCATTTATAAGCCCTATGCCTGTGAGGGCTAACCGTCTAAAACGGGATATGGTTTATGCCATAACAGGCTAAAAGGGCTTATTATTTTTTGACTTCTTTCTCCCTAAACGTTTGGCAAGCGTAAGCCTTAAAGCAGATTTAGGGAGTAAGTTTTAATGAGCCTACCCTAAAGTGCGGTGGTGTAGTGTTAGGACTGCTCGTTCAGAACTCTCTATACGAGAGCTCGCCTCCCATTAACCGATTTGCTTCATTTTAGCCTCTAATGTGGGCGAGGCAGTCCTAATCTGTCCCCATCACTCCACCGCAGAGGGACATAGGCTCAGGGCTGGAGATAAACCCATCACTTTTACAGGCTTCTATGCGATGACTCCAAAGGTCTCCGAGGGGAGAAGACCGCCACGGACAGTTAAAGGGGCTGTCCGTCACCCTAATGATGCTCCCTTCGGAGTTAACCGCTTAGGACACAGCCGACTTTTAAGCTTAAAGGCTCGAAGTCATGGCTGTGGCTCTGCTTGAGGTGATTGGCGGGGTAGCCTATGAAGGCAGAGATTAGCCCGTTAAACACAAGACAGAAGCCACCCTTTACGTCAAGCCTTATGCGTGCGAAAGCCACCCCCAATTAATCCTTTCGCACGTTCCCTTATCGGGTGGGCTTGATGCGGGCAGTCTGGCTGGCGACAGCCAAGGCGAGGAAAAGGGGCGGGTAGCATAGAGCCTGACAGCGACTTTACGGGGTGTCCGTTTGGGAAACTCCATTTTGGCTGGGCTTAAAAAAGCGAGGCTTGTCATCGTGTTATTCGGCAGGGAAGTGGAGATTTTCGGAGAGCTTAAAAGCTACGTGCGCCCTTTCTTGCAAGTTGAAACGAAGAATGGGACACGAATTTTCAACGAAAGCATAGTTAAGGAAATTACACCGCTGGATTAGCCCATCTTTTTCTTTTTCGGGGTGTTCTCTTGTTTGGTATTCTCCTTAAGGGAAAGCCTAAAACCAGGTGCAATGTCTGTCGTGGAGAGGGCTACGTTTACAATGATGGTTCTTTGAGGACTTGCCGAAACTGTGAGGGTAAAGGCTACGTTGAAGCATGGAAGATTGCTGAAAAGGCTTTAATGCGTTTCAGCCAGCCACGCATATACAGAGTCAGCCATGAATATAGCACAGTGCTTGTATATCAGGGACACGTTTACGATGAGGTTTTGACGGCTCTGCAAGTGTTAAGCATAAGCGGAATAAAAGCACAAATTGAATTCCAAATCTAAATTCCCCTTTTTCTCTCTGGGGTGAACCCTTATGTCCCTTAGCGAGTTTGCAGATGCTCAGTTCTATGCTGAGATGAAAGAGAGGATTAAGAAGCAAGTGGTGGATATCGTGGAGGAATACGGCTGGGACGTGCGGAAAGTTGGGCAAGCGTTGAAGGAGATTGCTGAAGAGCTAACCACGTGTCCCATATGCCACAAGCCCTTTGAGGTTGTAGCCTACGGAAACGACTACTACATAGTGGGCTGTATGGAGCACAGAGAATTCGACAAAGTTTACTAACCTTCCTTTTTCTGTCTGGGGTGTTCTTTAATGACAGAATTAGAGAAGATTTCAGATAAGGAACTGAAAAACCGTTACATAAGCCTCTGGGAGAACATTTACGAGTTTGATTGCTACGGGACGCATGACTTGGTTGAGCTTGAGGCTTTGGCAAGTGAACTTAAAAGACGAGGCTACGATGTTGGCGAAAGAAGAAAGCCCGTAATAAGAAAACAGCACTAGGGAGTATCCATGTCTAAAGTCTATTTGGCTACATTTGAAATACGAATTATGGAAAGTTCAGTAACCAAGCAGAAGATAGTTGTGGCTGAAAATTTAGATGAGGCTACAGGGAAGGCTAAGCGATACATAGATGAGATGAATGAAGGAAGCGATTGGATAATCTACGAGCTGTCTAATGTTGAAGAGCTTAACGACATAAAGGACTTACTAAACAAAACGATTACAATCCGCTAAATTCCCTTTTTCTGTTCTTCTGGGGTGTTTATGTTAGCGGCTTCTATGGCTGAGTTTTGGTATCGGATGTTCTGGCGTGAATGCGGAACTTATGGCTTAAGCGTAGACCAGAAAGTAGACGTTCTCGTAAGACTCTCAAGGTTAAGCCTTAAATGTCCCTATTGGACGGCTGACGAGAATACAGTAATAGAGGATGGAAAAACCTTAAGCGACCTTTTCTCAGAGCTTATTCCAGCAAACCTATGTAAGAGGCATATGCACCTGAGGAAGCTTACAGGATTACTTCTCTACGCTATGCACATGGAGATTGCTGATGAAATATTCAGCCTTGCCAAGGAAGGAAAGCTTACAGAAGCCCATATAAGGAAGATACGAGAAGCAACACAATAATCGTTTTCTCTTTTTTGGGGTGTTTATGTCTGAGCATCTTACGGCTTTGCTTGAGAGGATAAACGCTAAGGTTGAAGCTGTTAAGCCTGTTGAGAAGCCTCCTGAATCGCCATATTTGAATGCTCTCATTAGAAGGGTTGAAGCCCGCAAGTGGCGTGATGAGATGATTCAACTGACGCTTGAGCGGCTTGAGGGACTCCATTACCAGCTTGAGGTTATCCACCACATTAGAGAGTGCAGTCAATGCCAAGTTGAGTTGATGCTTGACGTGGAACGCTACGCTGGAAGCCACTGTGGATTATGGTATTTAGACCTTTCAAACGATGACTTCCTCCCAGAATATTATGATGAGTGTCCGCCAGCAGAAAAATATGACTTTGGCAGTTATTGGGAGGGGCGTTCCTGCACGGAGGGCACAAGGAAATTCATTTTCGACCGCATGAAATGGGCTGAGCCTAAGATAATTGAGGAAATCTACACTGTCATAGAATTCTATTTGGCTCTGGAAAATTGGGATTTACAGTCGCCTCTACCACCAGACACCTCAGATGAGCTTCTATTCCCACCTTAAGTTTTTCTCTGGGGTGGAAGTCTGCAAGGTTCAATTGAAGCGAAACGGGAAGTTGCGAAGTTGCTGAGAGGCATGCGTGACATCATAATTCTTAGAGAGTTGCATGAGAAGCCCATGCACGGCTACGCATTGATAACTATGTTCCGCAGACGTTTCGGCGTTTATTTAGGCCCATCATCAATGTATCCTCGTTTAGAGGTTCTTGAAAGGAAGGGCTATGTGGTGGGCGAGTGGAGCTTCAGCGAGGGTAAACCTAGAAAGATTTATAGGCTGACACCGTTGGGAGAGCAATTTCTCGAAGAGGGTAGAAAAGGGATAACTATTGCTGTGCAACCGATTCTTCTAGCTTTTTCTGTTGGGGTGTAAGGCTTGGATATAATTGAGAAGTTGCTGAAACAGGTAGCAGAGATGGGAGCGATAGAATGCCCAAAATGTGGCAAAGACCTAGAGCCGGACGCGGAGAAATGCTCTTGTGGTTGGGAAAACCCGTTAAGGAAGCTCGGCTACATTTAAATCCGCTTTCTTTGTCGGTGAACATCCTATGAAGAGGAAACACTATGTGGAGATTAGCAGAAAGCTTGAAAGCATAGACGCTTGTGATTCTTGTGGCGGCATAGTTTTCAACTTTAGAATTGAACAGTTAGACCTCTACACGTTCATAGCTAGGGAGGAGATTATGAAGATTAGGGAGATGGTTTCAAAGGGAGCCAATCTTGACCAGCTGATGGAAGAGTTCGAGGGCATAGGGTTAGAGGAGTTTGAATATTCCGAATGCGAAAAATGTGGACGCACATGGTCGTCTCCAACAAGCGGCGGCAGATAGCCCTTTTTCTTTCGGGGTGCAAGCTTGAAAACAATTTTTGTGAACAGTCTTGAAGTGAGCCATACCCGTGAGGCTTTCCTGCTGACACTACGCTTTAGAGCTCCAGACCAACGTGAAGAATCAGTTTACATAGCCATCTCGCCTTCTGGTGCCGTAGTCCTCCACGACCTTCTCGGGAAGGAAGTTGAGAGCTACATTAAGGATTTCGGAAACATTGTTGCTGGAGACTGGAAAACAGATAAGGACTGCAACAACAGCGGTAAGAACGAAAAAACGTCATATCTCAGCTAACCCTTTTTCTTTTCGGGGTGTTGCACCTTTGAAAATCACTGCGAGGAAGACCTACCCATTTCGCAGTTTCTATAAAGGTAAGGAGCGAATAGCCTTTTACGTGGTCAGCGTCTTAGGTGAAGAGCCATACATAAACATATACTCAGACCTGATAAGGAAGGGTTCAGAGATAGACTCTTTAGGCATTAGAAAAAGCGAAGTTGAATCCGACGAGTTCAGGGTTAGAGAGTTCCTCGAGAAATACCTTCCAAAGGAGCTTGCAGAAGCAATATTCAAATACGCAAGGAAAGACTTAGGCTGCAAGACGGGCTTCTCACTTAAAGCTTACATAAACTGGAAGGAGAAACGCACATAACCCTTTTTCTCTTTAAGGGGGGTGTTTTAGCTTTGATTAAGGTGATGCTCTGCCAAACAGGGGACGTAAGCGACCTTAAACGTCAAGGCTTTGTTGCAGAGCCGAAAGCTACGCATATGCGTAGCCGGCAAATACGACGGAACAAGATGCGTAGTCATAAAGGAGAAAGGCGAAGTTACACTTCAGAACCGCCACGGAATCCTCTACACCGTAAGGCTTCCAGAGATTGTTGACGCCGCCAAGGCTATTCCTGGAAGCTTCATCATCGACGGAGAAGTTGTCTATATACGCCCTGAAACGGGCAGAGAAGAATTCACAGGCTCTCAACGCAGATGTTCAACTCAATTTCCAGACCTTCTTTTGAGAAGACAGTATCCAGTTGTCCTCAAGGCCTTCGACATAATCAAACTTGGAAGCGAATACGTTGTTGACAAGCCATATTGGAAAAGGAAGACATTGCTACGGGCTCTGGTGAAAGATTCCGACATAATACAGTTTGTGCCTTACAGGCGGGACATTGAAAAGGCGTGGAATGAAGTTGTCGCTGACGGAACAGAGGGGCTTATACTCAAGGATTTCAACAGTCGCTACGCTCTAGGCGAACGTTCATGGAGCTGGCTTAAAGTTAAAAACTGGAGAAATGAAGAATGCGAAGTTGTCGGCTACACGCATGGAAAGAACAGCCGCTCAGGGTTCTTCGGAGCACTTGTATTAGCTAAGGACGGCAAGTTTCGCGGCTGTGTTGGAAGCGGGTTCAACGACTATGAACTATTAAAGGTTAGGGATATCCTCCGTGACAGCCCAGAAATGCCCAAGCCTTTTCCAGAATCGGTTGTAGGCGAATCCTACACGGCTGTCAAGACGGGCTTAAGGGTTCTAGTCCAATATTACCAGGTCAATCCATCAGGCGTTTTGAGGCATCCAGTATTTATAAAAACCCTCTAACCCTTTTTCTAATTATGGGGTGTCTCTTTGAGAGTTGAGGAGGCTCATTTCGGCTTTGACAGGAATGGGAACCCATGTTTGACGGCTAAGTGTAGGGTGGGCGTCTACGAAACTAGCGGAAAGTTTAACTGTGGTTTCGGCTTAGCTAGAGACCGCGAAAGGCTTTACCTTTTTGCTTTTCGCGAAAATCCTAATAATCCAATTGCAGCTATTAAGGACAGGGAAGACGCTATCAAATGGCTGGAGAAGGCTTTGGAGAAGAATGGGTATAGGTGGCACTATACTTATTGCAGCAATGTTGAGGAAGAAGTTCCCTCTAAAATGTATGTGTTCATGGTTCCTTTTACCGCTGAGGACTGGGTTGAACTGCCAGATTCTGTAAGGGAAAGCTTTCAGAAAATGCTTGATATGCTGAAGGCTGAGGGATTATGAAGCATAAGCTTGTTCTTGAAGATAAAAAGTTGAAGCATAAGGAGATTCCTACCGAAGACTTGAATGTTATCTACTATCAAGGCGAAGACTGGGACATCACAATCGGCGATGACAACGAAGGCAACCCCTACATTAGCATAGCCCTCGGAAACCCAGTACACGATTTGGTGGAAACAAAACCATCATGGAAAGGTAAAATCCTCAAAATAATCTTAAAAAAGCCTTAATCATTTTTCTTTTCGGGGGTGTCCTAAATGGTTATGATTTTCATTAGCAAGGAAGCAAGGGAGTATTTGCTTAAGAAAGGCCATGTTTACACATTTCGGACAAAGAGGCGGAAAGAGGGAAAGGACTGGGCTGCTGATGGGCGCGGAAGACCAAAAATCTGCAATGTTCAGGTGGAGTTTGTCAAAGAAGTGAATGGCGTTAACGATCTAACGGAGTTTGTCGATGGTAGCGGTTTCAGTCATCTTTGGCATTGGGTTGCAGAGATAAAAAGGCTTAACCCCAAAATCAACAGCATTAAAGGCTACCTGTATCTGGTCACAAAGATTTCTAATGACTTTCGAGGAAATGAAGAGGGAGTTGGGTTTTCCAAGCGAGGCTGAAGCAAGAATGATCGAAGTTTAGGTGAGTTCAATGGATGAAGAAGGGCATCAAGAAATGCAAGACATTGCTTACCGCGACGGATATAATGCCGCCTTATCCGAAATGCAAGAGAAAGTGAAAAAATTGCGACTGAAATTTGTTGAAGCCTTCTTATATGCGGACAGATTCTATGAGAAGAACGAATTGCAAGCCAAGATTAAGAAAATTTTAGACGAATGGGAAAAGGAAACCTTCGGAGACATTCTGGAAACATCATAATCTCCTTTTTCTGTATGGGGTGTAATGTTGGAAGAAGTGAAGGTTTGGGTTTGCCCAAAATGTGGCGGAAAACAGTTTAAACTTTTGCTTAGGCAGGTGGTTCACGATGTCTACAGAAATGGCGATTCAAAGCCGTGGAGCTACACGGATGCAGCAATAGACAGCGAAGAAGTGTTGATGGTTGAATGTAACAGCTGCGGAGAGGTTCTGGAAAGAAGCTGAAAGCCGCTTTATGTCTTGAAATCTGTGCATAGCTTTCTCCTTGGAGGTTTACCTATGTTGAAGCCGCCAACCGAGAAACATAGCTATTTTGGAACTAAGATTGTTGGAGTCTGCGACAAATGTGGACAACCCATATGCGAGCGTGCAACCTTTGAAGAAGAGCATTTTTCAACAAAGCGTGAGGGCATAGAGTGGCTTCGCAATTACGTTTCGGAGAAGCTTAAGAAATCAGGCGTAATCCCAGACGGTGAACTATGCGACTTAACCGAAAGAATAGTGCATAGCAGCCTCAGAACTGGGACGCATAAGTTGCCGGACGCTGAAGGTAGACTCGATCCCAATCATGGCGAGTTCGCATGCATCCGCCAGGCAGATTTTGAGGTTGAATGGACCATTAGAGTATGGAAGGATATGCCTCCAATAACCCGTAAGCGTTTCTCTCTAAAAGCTTTCACAGAGATAGTGAATATTGAAAGGGAGCACTTAAAATGAGTGAAATGCCTCCCAAAAAAAGATGTATCCACCGAGACAAGCATATAGCATGGTGTAGATTGCGGGCTAAATTCTGCGACGCTCCACATGAATACGAAACCTGCCCAGACTACAAGCCAAGAAACTAACCTCTTTCTTTTTCGGGGTGATGTGATGCCCTTAAAGTTGAAAACTTCAGCGATAGAAGTCGATGTTAAGATGAAGCCTGTTGGCAACGAGATCATGGTTCCTAGGCCTGACATTAAAATGCGGAGAGTTGATACTGGCGAGGCGCTTGAGAAGGTGCGCGTTGTTGCCGACAAGCGTATTCTTTGGGTTGGACATGGAAAGCAGCTTGCATCAGAAACTAGGCTAATCGACTCTGAAACTGAGAAGCAGGTGCCAAGCAGCGAAGCCCTTGAAGTCCTCGAGCACTACAACTATAAGCTTCTGGATTCTAAGGCGAACGTTGTGGATGAGAAGGAGATGGGCGAATTCGTTGAATACTACTATGTTGACGAGAAGGGAGAAGAACACGTTGTAAGACCCTTTGAAAGAACAACAGTTTTAGATGTTCCGGAGGAGAACTGGGTTCCATCAACAATAGTGGACGAGTTTGTCATCATGGCTGCCTATGAGTTGTATACAGACAAGAAAGCTGATGTCATAAAGCTGTGGGAGGAAGCTGAAAAGCGCCTAAAAGAGGACACGGTTGGCGTGACAACCTACTCTCATGGACGCGGCTTCGTCCAATACTACGCCTTCCTAGTGCCAGTCGTTCGAGAAGGCAGATTCGTTTGGCTGCTTAAGCTGACGGACACCAAGGTTCGCCTAGACCATCTGATGGAGATTCCAGCCAAGGTTAAAATACCCATCAAGGAAGCTCCAACGCTTGAAACACTGCCTCCAGTTCAGCTAATCGTTGCTACAAGCAGGAAAAAGAAGCCGCAGCAGACAAGCTAAACACTTCCTTTTTCTCTTATTCTTTTGGGGTGTGAATGAGCGACTTAGAATCCAAAGCCTTAGAGATTGTTGAACGTCACAAATCTGGAGGCAATATTCGAGTAGAGGATGCCAAGGTGCTTTTTGATTATTGCGGAAGCGTTGTGGATACTGAGCATGGTTGCCCAAGATGTGTTTTGCGTAAGAAGTTTGGTAAATGTCCAATCGTTGTTTCGCTACCATAGCCTCCTTTTTCTTTTGGGGTGTTGCATGTGAAAGTTGTAATGAATGATGCAAAAAACCTTTGGGTAGTTGTTGGAAGTGAGCACGAACATTACAATGAGGTTATCATAGACCGTGAGCATGGAGATGTGCGAGTCAGGATTGGCAACAACATAGTGAAGGTTCAGTTCAGCGGTAGCGAGTTAAAAGGTGTGCTGGTGGACGATGTTTACTGTTATCCGGGGAAGGAATAGCTATGGAAGAGGTTTTGATGGAAAATAGGGCTGCAACAGGCATAAGGCTTGTTTCAGAGCATATCCGAGAAGGCGACAGGGAGTATGTCTACGAGATCGGATGGCATGTTCCAATTGGAATGTTCTATCTTGAAGAACAGACAACCTACCTGGATAGGAAGCCAGTTCCAGAAACCTACGGCGGAATCATAGCCTTCTCCCACAATATTAAACCACTAATAAAACATGTTGAGGAACTCAGGAATGTGAAAGTGAAGTTGAAAGAGGACATAGCAGCGCAGGAACAGTATGAGATAGCTGAAGGCAAGAGGCTTCTAGAAAAGTATCCGAAATGGAAGGCTAACCCAGAGAACATTCCTGTCCTTGAATGAGGTGGGCTATTTGACTGAACAGGAGTTAAACGACAAGTTTGTTAGAATGGTTGGCGGCGTTAAAAAGGCTGATAGACTACAACAAATCTGGAACATGAGTTACCCGCATTATAAGAAGACGCGTGAGGAAGATTTCAGAGAGAAAGCCAAAGCGGAAGGCTACACAGACGAGCAGATAGAGTTCTTCCTCAAACTTCCATAAAACCCAATTTTCTTTTGAAGAATAACCCTTTTTCTCTTTTCCGGGGTGAAAATGTCTTTTCGGCTTAAATGTCCCAAATGTGAGGAGTCGTTCGAACTTGAAGATGAGCTATGGCGCCACTTAGCATTAGACCATTTGAAGTTATCCGAGAAGCCAAAGGGTGAATACTCGGCTTTAATGCAAATAGTTGTCAAGGCAGACGCTCCAGAGGAAGCCCAGAAAATCCTCGACTACATACTTAGCAGTGTAAGCCTACCAAAAATCTTCAGAGAAAGAATAATGCGTTGGACATACAGGGATGAAGCTGGACAGCCAATGATTGATGACGTCATAGACATTGATTGGACTCATTAGGGATGGGGATGGATTTTGCTGAGTTTCAAAATGTATTTCTACGCTGTGGAATGTCCAGATGGAACGGTGCACGTTCAGAACTACGTTGGACCTTATCGTGGACAACACCATGTCCACTCAAAGGAAAGCTTTGAGAAGTGGCGGAGGGAAAACGGGCTGGAGGTTAAAGTTGTTAAGGGCGAATGCAACTGTGGCCTGAAGCCTGGCGATGTCAAAGAATACGACGGATATGTCTGGCACAACCCAAAATGGGAATGATGCTAACTGCTTTGCACCTCACTAATTCCTCCCTTCTTTCTATTTCGGGGTGTCTATGTCAAGGCTGGTGGTTCCGATTAAGGACATTAAGGAGGAGTTGGAATTTCATTTGGAGCGGAAGCCAACTAAAGAGGAGATTAAGGCTTTCATAGGGTTCCTTGAGGTGGACATTCCTCAGTGGCTTGCAGATAACGCTAAAAACTGGGTTAGAAGGCAACAAGAACGGTGACCCTTTTTCTAAACTTTTTCTTTTTTGGAGAGTGATGAAATGACAAAGTTGAGCGAATGCATAGTGTGTGCTTATGCTCCAGAGGGCGTTTACGCTTGTGCTGAGTGCGACAGGAAAAAGTATTGCCACATTTGGAAGCATTTGAAGGACAGGGATGTCAAATAGCCTTTTTCTTTCTTTTTGGGGTGTTTTCTTGAAGGTTAAGGAGTTTAAGGGAAATCCTAAAGTCTATGTAGCTTCACATGGAGGCGCGGTTGAAGTCACCACAGAAGAGCATATGAGGAATGCGAATAGGCCTCTTGAGTCGATATTAAGGGAAATCTGTCAACAAGCCGAAGAATACGCTAAGAGTATCATTCGCAACTACGACTACCCCGACGGACAATGGTATCCCTGCGGGACAGCTGACATAGTTTTGCGTTGGAACGACCACAGGGAAATAATCAAGCTGTTCCAAAGGCAGGCTGATAGAAGGCAGGGAGATGACTGGTGGGAGGGCTGGTTTGGAAGACTCTTCAAAACAAGCAACGGATGGTGGTGGAGACCAAACATTCCCGGTTCGCAGAGTATGCTCTACGAAGAAGAAGTTTGCCGGTTTGTGAGACAGAAACTTGCCTTGGCAAACATACGAGTGGACATACGCACATACATAGACTAATCCTCTTTTTTGTTTGGGGGGGTGTTTATGCAGAAGCGAAAGGACCTTGATGTTTTATTGCATAGAGTTAGGATGGCTGGGGCTAAGGAAGGTGACGCAAAGAAGATTCTTAACGCGCTGCTTGATGAGATAGAGGCTGAAACAGGCTACAGCGGTAGACAGAGCTGGGATATCCTGGTCGAGCTTATAGCCGATGCGTTAGGCATAATTGACGAGCCCTGGCGGTATTCGCTACCAGACATGCCCCGCAGTCCTCTTTTCAGAGGAAACTCAGCTAGTCTTAAGGGTAAGCGTAGAGTTTCAGATAAACTTGTGGAGCACATTCGAAAGACTGGGCTTATTGAGGAGTTTGTTGTGGCTGCAAAGGCTAAGCCCTACGACTATCTTGGCGAAATCTTCATGGAGCAAGGGCTTCACGGCAGAAGGCAGGGACAGGTTCTAACACCTATGAATGTTGTAAATCTTATGATTCAGATGACAATAGGCGAAGAGCCTAAGGAGCTTAAAACTGTTCTCGATCCATGCGTTGGAAGTGGACGTTTCCTCCTTGGAGCCACATTGGCTTATCCAAAAGCCCCACTGGTTCTGTTCGGAATAGAAATTGACATTTCACTTTACAGGGCTTGCCTAGTGAACATGGCTCTTTTCAGCAACCACCCATACAGCATAATATGTGCTGACACGCTTAGACTTGACCCTGAAAAGTCCGATCCTTCAAGCCCACTATGGGATTATGGCAACTGCTGGGATCCACCTGACATTTCAGCCTTCTACGTTAAGCCTTCACCCATAACAAGTGAAAAGTTCAGCCTAGCCGAATGGATAAAACTTGCCCAGCGCAAATAGCCCTTTTTCTGTTCGGGGGTGAGGAAAATGACCGATGAAAACGAGAAGGTTCTAGACTACTACGTTCGGGTGAGAAAGGATGGGTCAATACGTCTTCCAAGCAAAGGCTTCATACACTTCGCTGACGGCTCCAAGCACACAGCTAAGGACTTAGCGGGCAGGTGGATCATCGTCAGATACATTAGGGTAGAGTCAAAAATTCGCTAAAGCTTAAAACCTAACTTTTTCTATTTTGGGGTGCTTCCAGTGGCAAGGGATTTCCTTCTTAAAGACTGGGTTAAGCTCAGCATCTCCCTTAATCCCATAAGAGACGAGGTTCGAAAGCTGGAGAACAGGATAAACGAGGTTACTAATGGAGAGTTTAGAGGGCGATACTGCCGAGGACTAGAAACCTACAGAATAAGGGAGTTTGAGAAGCTCTGGAATAAATATCCGGGTGCAAGGGAGCTTTTCAGAGAATGTATGCTCAAGCATAAGGAGCTCTACGAGAAACTCTATGAAGTTCCAATAACTGACACAAGCCTAAGAAGAGACGAATCAGTGCAAAACATCCTAAAAATGATTGAGAAATTTGGCAGAAAGTTCTCCCTCGCTGACTTCGCAAAAAACCGCTAGGCCCATTTCTGTTTTTTTGGGGGTGAAAGAGCTTTGGGAACTATCAGAAGCGAGTATTCTATTGAGCAGTTTGAGGCTGCCCTACAGAGGTTCGCCCACCAGATTCCAGAGCTTATACCAAAGTTCGAAAGGGTCAGCGTAGCCGGTTCAAACATTACTATCGATTTGGAGTTCTCCTATGATGTGAAAGGCGACATAAGTAAGATAGAGGTGCACTACTGGAAACGTGAAAAGCCTAACGAATGGGGAGAATCATTAATCTTCACAATTGAACCAAAAGAGTATACTGATAGCCCACACATAACAAAGATTTATTATCAGGGCGGAGACGACTTGAAATACAATGAAAAGATCATGGAGTGGCTTAAGAGCTTATTGGGTTCAGAGAAGCCTAAAATAAGTTTCTCCTTAAAAGAATTTTCAAAAAAGGTCAACAGGAAGCTAACAGACTACAAGGCTTTCTCAAAATCCTAGCCTTTTTCTATTTTGGGGTGTCGAAAGTGCCTATCCGAAGCGAATATACAATTGAGCAGTTTGAAAAGGCCTTCCAAAAGCTGACTCATAGTATTCCAAGGTTTCTGAAGGTTAAGTGCGAGGATTTCACTGTTACATTCTATTATGACGAAGAGGATAAGCCGCGTAAGATAAGCGTTGCGGTTCACAAGAAAACTGGAAGAAAAAACCAGTGGGGAGATGAAGAGGTTGACTGGTGGGGCTTCACCATCGAGAAGAAGCTCTACTGCGAAACTCCCCATTCAACTAAGATAGATTTTGGACCATACCCAGGCGTTGAAGAGAAAGTTAAACAGTTCATCGAGAAGATCATGGATAGCGTAAAGCCTGAACCGAGATTCTCTTTGGCAAAGCTTGTGAAAAGCAACAGAAACTCTCCTTAACCTTTTTCTGTGCGAGGGGTGCTTCATGGAGGATACTATAAGGCTTTTTAGAAAGCAACTTTTCGATAATTTTTACGGTTGGCTTGAAAGAAATAGGGATGCGATAGGCGACAGGGAGTATTCTGACCTTTTTAGCAGGGCTAAGGAGGCTGAGAATACAGCTGACAACGCAATAGGCATTATGGCTGTTGCCCTCTGGATGTTCAACATGATAGCCAACTGTGGAGTTATGGCAGGTGTAGGTCCAGACGGCTATAATCTTCAATACTTGGAAAACCCTAAGCTTGACGAGGCTTCAACAAAAAAGCTTCTAACAATAATTGTAGCATGTATGAACCTTCAGTATTTGCCGGCTGAAATAGCGAAGCAGCAGATTCCCATAATCAGTTCAAAGAAGTTCTCGTTGAAGCTGTGGACTCAAAAGTAGGAACATTGCTCCTTCCAAACGCTTTTATGGGAACCGCAAACTTTAAATAGGGCTTTGTGAAACTTATGTTTGTGGGAATTAGTCTTGCAAAGGACTGGAAGCAAAAAGGAAAAAGCTGGGGAGTGGATAAGCTTCGAGTTGACGCCTGAACTAAGCAAAAGACTCAACGCGTACATCATAGCCGTCGCGAACAAGAAGGGAAAACTGCCATACGCCATAAGGACAAAAATTGGCAGAATGGCCCTCAAAGAATGGCTAGACAAATACGAGAAAGACTTGGATCTCTTTCTCTAACCCCCTTTTTCTCCTCGGGGTGGGCTCAGGGGTTAAGTGCTTGGGAAAACAGATAGATTTGGCTGAAATTAAGAGTCGGTTGGACAGCCTTGCCCTTGAGTTGTTGAGAGGCAGATTTCCAAAAGTTGATGTTGAACCCTACTATAGAGTGGCCGAAGGCCTTGTGGAGGAGAGTATGAAGCAGGATAAAGCCTACAGGCGGGAAATGGAGGGGGACAATCCCCTGGAAACCCTAATCACCCTTTCCATGGATAAGGTGCAGACGGCATACGCGTTGATTCTGGGTGAGTTGAACAGGGAAAAGATGGATAGACTGCTAAAGGATTACGAGGCGATGTATCTCCAAAGCGTGGGTCTCCTTATCAACTTCTGAAAGGCGTCCAAATTGGGAATAGCTATTAATTGGAAAGATTTTAAATGTTACAGAGAGGATAAAGGTGTGAAAATGTCCTCGCCAATAGTTAAGCTAAATCTTTCTCCGAAGGATGAGAGTCTGCTTAAAAGCATGGGCTTTAACACGTTGGAGCAGATAGTTTTAGTCCATTCGGATGAGCTTGGGCTTGGAAGGAGGAAGGGAGAGGCTGTTCAGAAGAGGGCAATGCGCATCCTTGCCCGAGACAACATAAAGAGGGTGTCGGTTTCAGAAGATTTCGTCAGCGTTGAGCTGTTGAAAGCGTCTAGGGGCGTGATTGCATCCGTGGAGCACGTGTTCGACATCCCCTATAGTGATTTAAAGACGGATGTCCAAGACAACAAACTCTTTATCTTTAGGTTGAAGCCTGCACTGTGCTCCGAATGTGGGAGGGAGCCTGAGTTCTGGTGTAAGCAATGCAACAAGTTCCTCTGTGTTGAGTGCCGTGGAAAGCACGAGCACTACTACCATATTAGAAGCTTAAATGATCTTGAAGAAAATTTCAAAAGGGTTGCGGAGAGGGCGAAGGAGTATGAGCCGAAGCCCCCAGAATATTGGCTAGAGTCAGCAATCCCCGACAGTGAAATCGTTGAGTTCGCAGGGGAAATCGGCTTCTCAAGCTTCGCTGAGAGCTTCTTCTCAGAGCTTAAGGGAAACGAAGTTATGAAGAAGGCTATAACGTGCGCCCTCTTCTCCACACCTGAGGAGCCTGTCCACGTCCTCGTAGTCGGAGACCCAGCCGGCGGAAAGACTCTCGCTAAAGACACTATTGCGACAAAACTTGGAAAGGAGGTTGAGCTGGTTGGGGCGAACACCACGAGAGCCGGTCTTGTCTGCAACATGGCTACAGGCGAGCTTGGGGTGCTGGCCTACGCTAATGGTAAAATAGTGCTTGTGGACGAGTTCGACAAGATACCCGAGAGGGAGTTCGACTGGTGCTATGAGCTCCTCTCAAATGGGAAGTGCAGTGTGCATTCAGCTAAGGTTCATGAAACTATAGAGTCCCACTTCGTCATGATCGCTTTCGCAAACCCCACAGGTATAGTTTTTGGAAACGAGCCTATAAAAGAAATTCCTGTCCCACCCATCCTTGCAAGCAGGTTCGCCTTCATAGTGAAGGCAGAGGAGTTAGGAGAAGAGCTTGTAAAGGAGGTTGTGAAGAGGAAGCTCTTGGGCGAGGGTCCAGCTCATGGAGAATTCTCAAAGTACTATATGCCCTGGCTTAGAAAAGCGAGGAAATACAATCCCAAGTTTACAGCCTCAAAAGACGCTCTTGACAATTATGTTAATCGAATATACGATGTTTATGAGCGCTTCCTTAAGACACCTCTGAGAAGAGATCTCAGGATGGCTGAATACGCTAAGCGGGTGCCGCTAGCCATAGCAAGGGCAAACTTCTCTGATGTGAATGATGGAGTGCTCGCTGACGCTATGAAACTCATAGACGAAAGCCTAAAAAGCTGGAGTTAGCCTAGCCAGTTAGAGTTAGTTATAAAGCTTAACTTTGGTGTCATAGTCCTTTTCTTCCAAAGTACTTGCAACGATAATCAGATGCTGTTCCCCTCCTAAGAATTAGGCAGAATCGTTCTTCTTCATCCCAATTTCTACAGTTTTTACATCGGACTTTTTCCAGGTCCAGGCCTATCCATGTAGGATATATTTTTTCACTGTATCCTGCCCAGTCATATGGAGTGTAATGTGTGAATCCGAGTTTTCTTAACTTCCCTACAGGCTGTGTTTTCATGGCACAAGCCCTTACATCGGCAATGGCTCGCACGAGAAACTCATCAAGGGCTCCCTGCATTGTTTGATAGCCTTCTTTAACCATTTTCTCATACTGTTGCCTATACTTACGTGCAAGCTCTGCAACCTTTAATTTGCTTTGAACATTCCTAAGCTGCCTCTTAATTTCCCTTATTTTGGCGGCATTCCCGCCTTCCTCTGCTTCCTTCTTCAGCACCTTCAATCCTATTAAAAACCCGCAAAATTCAGCCATTTTGTTATCATCAAAACTCAAAACCTCATCCTGAAACATCTTTAATAGCTCTTCCCTGCTTTTACCTTTTAACCAACTGATTAATCCGTCGGAATAAGGCTTTACAGATTTAACCATAAACCTCACTAATGCTAAGTGTTAGGTAGATTGCATACACTTAACATTTTTGTTTTCAACTTTTGGTGTCCTAAAGTCATGGGCTACATTCTATTCGTCTCTAGAACTTTGGAATTTTTCGCGCCAAATTCTCACATTTGATAGGCTGACAACCACTCGCTCTTCAGATAAATAAGGAAAACGCGTATGTAAGGCACCTAATAAACCTCGACATCACCATATCAAAACAGTACTCTAACGCGCTTGCATAATTATTTTATTTAATATTTAATTTGTATGAAGGAAATGGTTTGTCCGACGCGCGCGCTACAGCCTCGACGCCGACGAGGCGTATGCTGAAATGAGCAAAACCACGAAGGGAATTGAAATCCTGAAAAGAGAAATTGAGAAAAAGCAGCGTGAATACGCTTCAAGCGCCCTGTCAGACGTGGCTAGACGAATAGTGGAATTGGCTGAGGCCTTAACTGAACCGCGAAGAAAAGTTAGAAACGCAGAAGAAAAGGTGGAAAAGCTAATGGAGATATGCGAAAGTCTAGGGCTTGGAAAAGTGAAAGAGGAAGTTCTGAATCCTTTAAAGAAGGTTTGCAGGGCAAGACCATATCAAAGGTCTAAGCTTGCAGAAGAACTGTTCGGCGAGAAAAGTCTTAAGGATGGTGTAGACAAGAAGCTGAAGAGGCTCTTCTAATTTTTTGGGGTGAGTAAAATGCCGATTGAAAGATGTGTAGGATGTCACACGACTGACCAGTCATAGCTTCAGTCACAGGCGTGGATGCTGGCTTGCAGGGTTGATGGGTGCCGCTGCCGCTCTTCGACTTTTCCTCGGCGTTTTCCATAGGAGTGCGCGAACTCATTTTGCCGCTAAAACAATAAATTTTAAATGTTGCCCACATTTTCTTGTTTAAGGCTGCTGCTAATGAGTGTAATAGCGTTTGATGGAACTAAGGTTTTGCTTACCGAAGAGAGATGGAAGCACATAGTTTTAAGGCATCCAGAACTGGAAAACAAATTCTCTCTAGTTCTAGACACCGTAGCCAATCCAGATAATGTATACGTTGATCCTGCAGGAGCTTTCCACGCTTTAAAAAGGTTGCATGGCGAAGTGTCTGACTATCTTGTGGTGATCTACTGCAAGGAGAAGGGGGAAGGCTATATAAGAACCGCATTCTATACAAGTTATAGAAGAAAAGTCAGGAGGTATAGGCAATTCAAAAAGTTAAAACCCTCTTAGACATCAACACAAGGGAAGTTCTGGAGAAGTTCGAGAAAAAATACGGAGTGAAGCTTCCCAGAAAAGTCATCACAATAGACTATGGAGACGACATTGGCGACCTATTCGTAAGGTTTAAACATGCAAAAACAACCCACGGAGAACCCACAAAAGATGGACAAGCAATCATTCACTACGATGAAAAAGGAGAAATAGCCGCCATAGAAATCTTCAGCATACCTCTATCTGAAGGCAGAATGAACGCGCTTGCATAATTATTTTATTTAATATTTAATTTGTATGAAGGAAATGGTTTGTCCGACAACTCTGAATTGGAAAGGTCTGTTAAAGAAGCGGTGAAATGTAAACTGAATATTCCATGTAGCGTTTGTATGATGATTAATGTTTGCATGATGAAGATGATCCAATTTTACGAAGGCGAGGATGTGGCCATGAAATGCCCCAATTGCGGTCATGTCATGGAGTACTTCGGTGATTATTGGAAGTGCCCAAACTGCCTGCATAGAACCAAAGCCTAGTCACGCTTCTCTTTTCTCAGGCTCTACAAAATCCATTCCTAAAGCTTTGAAGATTTCTTCTTCGGTTCTCTTGCGATGACTTTTCCATCTTTGATTACGCCTTCCTTGGGCTTAACATCATGTTCATGGCTCTTGCTCGGCTGCACAGTTTGATGTTGTGCTGTATGCTGCCTGTCCGTATCAGCAATATATTGGGCTAGTTTAACTGCAAGGTCTTCAGATATCTCCTCTTCGCGATCTTCAAAGAACTTACCTATTTCCTCTCTGGTTACGGCTTTGGAGTATTGCCAATAAGCGTTTTCATACCAGTTGTCAGGCCACAGCTCCTTGGGAATTGCAGAAATCGGAATCTCCACGCGCCGACCTGTTCGCCTATCACGTACAATCAAGCCTCCAGGACGCTTACTCATGGCTTTTCATCTTCATTTACTTTCTGCTTGAAAAAAGGGTTTGAAAACGCATTTTTCATCGCTTATACAGACCTCTTTGAACGCCTCACCAATGTGGTGTTTGATGGCCTGCTCTTCGCTCACGTCCATGAGGTAAGCTATGTCGCGCGGGGTTAAACCTAGACTGAAAAGCCTGTAAATTGCAAACCTCTTCCTACGAAGCCCAACCCCCCTTCTGGAATCCCATGTCGAAAACAAAATTCCTACGTTTCTTATGATCTGCTCTTTAGCGTGCTCGAATTTTTTTTCAGCTTCCCTTAACTCTGCATACTTCCTTTCCAAATATTTTTTCCAAGCTTGCGCCTCATTAGGCTTCCAAAGTAGTTTCCTCTCCGCGCTTTTAATATCCTTTTTTATCTGGCAAACTAACCTTGAGTGAAGGACATCAAGCACTTCATCTACTTTACACATGCTCATCTTTCAACCCTCACCTTTCTTTTCCCGCAGCTTGAGGGGAACCCTGCCGACACCTCGAGGACTAGGCTTTGAGTGCAGACTAATCGAAACTGCAAAGCACTTAATCCTGGGCACTCCCCTTCATCAAGCTGTTTCGGGAAGCTGTCATCTATTCAGCCTCCTCATTTCCCTTTGAACCTCCTTTTCGATTTCATACCACTTGCTCCAATCTACTTCTACGACAACTCTTTTGGCACTGAAGAACAAGCGTTCGATAATTTTATCTCTAAACTTGAGCTGTTCGGCCCATTCATCGCCTTTTTTAAATTGAGTTTTAAGCCAACGGGCATGTTCTCTGCGGCCCTCAGCCAACAGTAAATGCAATGTGTCCATTCCATCCTCGCCGAGGGTTACATGGTCCTTTTCTCTGCGTGCAATATCCACAACTACGATTTCATTCTCTTTCTTTTCAATCAAGTTTCAGCTGCTCTCCCTTTTCTTCTTTTTTCCTGCGTCTTGGTCCCCGCTTCTTAATCACCCTATTCTTCCTAAAATCATAGGCTAGTGGCATTCCTCAACCTCTTTCAGTAAGCCTTTACTACGTGCATCGTTTGGACTAATCCTCACTCTGTACTCTGGTCGTTTACCTGCATAGTGTTTCTCAAAGAAGCCCCAGCTGCTCATTTTGTCAAGAGTAGGTCCTATTCGAGGATCCCTAGGCCAGCCGTGACTTATGAAGGCGTTAACTATGTCCGTCGTTGTGAACCACTTGTCGGTTGGCAGCTTGCCTTCGGCGTAGATTATGGCGATTTTTCCCTCAGTCGTCTTGTCTGTAAGCTCTACGGTTTTGCGTTCCACTTTAACAGTTAATGTGGGCTGTTGAACAGTAACATTTATTTCAGAGGGCACGGAGGTTCCGGGTTCAAATCCCGGTGGGCCTGTTGGAATCAAGAGTTTCCGCAGATTTTCTAAGGCTTCATGTTCGGCTTTATATTGGCTTAAGTCTTTTTCAAGTTTAGCAATACGCTCTAACAACTCGTTCTTTTCAGCTAGAAGCTGCTGGACTTGTTCGCTGTCCTTTTGCGATAGAAACTTCACGTTTGTAAGTTCGGTTTCCAGCTCCTTAATTTTCTGCGAAAATTCATTTGCAATCTTCTGCTTCTCCTCTTCCACACATTTTGCCACTTCACTTTCGAAAACAGCTTTCCACTCGTCAAACTCTTTCTTCAACTTTTCATACTTTTCTTTATATACCAATTCTTGATCCGCATCCACAAGTTTAGGTTTTAAATACATGTCACGGACATCCTCAGGGGTTCGGATCCCCCGGGCTACCTCAACCCCGACAGATTCGGGCACCCCCGCAGGCAAAACATAAACCTTCTTAACCTGGTTTCCAATTGCAGCGTAAAAGTGGCCTAGGGGCAACGTCTGGATTTCTTCGGCTGGAACCTTCATTCCCAAAAGCTGCTTTAGAATGCGCTCAACCTCGTGGGCTTCCTTCATACGGCCCATAAGCCAATTGTCACATTGCCTAAGAGGAGTCTTGTCTATTCCGCCTATGTCTTGCGAATCAATGAAGAGGAAATTGCCTATAGCTGCGCCTTTTCGTATGAACTGTTGTGCAACCCATTTGACAGGTGTCATCTTCCCTTGCGGTAAACATTCCCAAGCTTCCGGGATTATGACTATTATGTGATCCAAGTGTTGGAAAACGTATTCTATTGTGCTTGCTATAACCAGGTGCTGGGTTTCTGTTCGCATCTCGCTTAAGTCCATAACGTTCACGCCTTCGCTGAGCTCCAGCTTGTCAGTGAAAGTCCACCTTTCAAGTTCCGGAATAACAATATCCAGATAAGCTGCGAGCTTCTCGTAGACAGACTTCATAAACTCTCGTTTTGTTTGATGAGCAAACTCTATTGCTGCCTTCTGGATCTCCTTCAAGTCTTTGCGGCCCTTGCAGACTTTCATTATGGCGTAGCGCATTCCAGGCTCGTATTTGACTTTCTCGCCCAACGCTACGTTAACTAAGCCTTCAACAAACTGCCAGTCTGAGCGGCTTTTGTAGTAGGGCGTGACTAGGTTATACTTGGTGAAACCGGCTTCTCCACGCTTAACGATGAAGGCTATGGCTCTAAGCCCGCTACGGCTGATCAAAGCTTCCAAAGTCGTAGTCTTCCCCGAGAGTTGAGTAATTCCAAAAATTGCTAGGTGATGGAGAGGCAAATAGACGGGTTCGCCGTCTGGAACAGAGAATCCCAATAAAATCTTCTCGGTCACACTTCTCTCCCCTAAAGGTCTATGCATGTGATGTCTGCGAAGTGGTCGATGTTCCCGTCGCATTTGCGGCAGTATGGAAAGACGACTTCCTTGACTTTTCCGCATCCGGCGTGCTGCCCTTTGAAAAGGCTGTAGGCTTCATGCACGGGTAGGCGTTTGCCTTGCCCCCAGATTACGTCTCCGCAACGCTTACATTTCCATGTGCGCTCATCAACCTGGACAGCGTTCTCCTCAAGCCAATTATCTATCCTTTTGTCAATTTCAGAAGCTAACATCACCTTCCACCTTCTTTACTCTTACAACCAAGTCTTGCATAGTGTTTGTTGCATGGTTCAGAACAGAGATTGTAATGTCCCCTTCTTTGAAGTTGGGCCTTTTTACTTCCTCTTCTATCTTAGCCCTTACCTCTTCAGCATCATGTAGAGGTATCCTCTTCTTTGCAGCTGACCACTTTATTAAATCCCAGGTTGCTTGAAACTTTCCCAAATCTTCGGGCGGTAAACGATCTAAGCGCAGTTCAAAAACATAAAATAGGCAACCGTACTTCTCACCTTTCCTCTTCAAAGCTAAAACCACTTCGCCTTGCCTGTTTGTAACAACCATAGTTGGCGACAAGAGATCAGACCATTTCGTTTCACTCACTTTCTGACCATCTCCATTATGCCTAAGCGTTTTACACATTCGGGGCAAAAGTCAAGCTCACCTTTCCTGCCCTCATCAATGAATAAGATTAGGGGTACCCCAATAATAAGCCGGCCACACTCTAAGCATGGGCCAACGTTGGCTCTTGACTTTAAAGGGTAGTACTGTTTTCCCTTGAATGTGAAGGGTTCCGGCATAAACTCCCAGCCCGCAACGTCTTCGCCATGTTCAACAGGCCAATACTCATCTTCCTCGTTCAAAGCCTCTGTGCAGTCAGTCTTATGCTCCAACTCCCATTCCACGCTTCCGAAGCAGCCGCTCTCATCCACATGGATCACCATAACCCGGTAGGGGGCTCCGCAGAATTCGCAGCCGTCGGCAGCCTCAAACCACTCGTTAAGCGAATAATCCTTTAGCAGCTTATGAAAAGGCTCAGCCTTCATAGCCATTCCCTCCGCCTAAACCTTTCAACATCTTCCTCAAACTCGTCTATAGTAGGCGGATACGGCCAAGGGTTATTCGCCGGTCTACTTTGCAATTGTCTCACCACGCTTAAAGCAGATTCCTCCAAACGGGCAGTGATAAACACCTAATTTGTCAGTTAAGATAGCATGACTACAGTATGCTCCCCAATAACATTCAAACTTTGCACTCAAGGCTTCCCACCTTTCTTATTTTCCAAGTTCGTGGGTGTCCTCGACCGTGGGATTCAGGTGTAATTACAGAGTTTTTCTCGAGTGTTTTCCATGCGTCCCAGAAAGCTTGGTGGATTAGTTGGTTTTTGGCGAAGTCTTTTGGCAAGATTTTTTCGGCTATTTCCCTTTGTGTTTGGTTAGGTTTCTCTTTGAGGGCTTGCAAAATTCTCTCAGTTACCAATGGAACAAATAATGCTCTGATAAGCTCGTCTTGGATGGAGTTTAGCCTGTCAAGCACATAATCGAATCTAGAGTCTATGCCTTGGATGGTTTTAAGCCCTTCTTCGTCCAAGTAATAGGCTTTAACCCTTCTTCCATCAGCTAGGGTTACCTGAGTTTCTATGAACATGTTATCTCACTCCTCAGCTACTAGTATTTGGTGGGCTTTTTTTATGGCGTCTTCAAGGTTGTCGAAAACTTCGTATTCAACAGCCCACTTACTTGGCTTCCGCCCTAAACCGGCAATCTCGCGTCCAGACTCATCTATTATCAGGATTTCGCCTTCCTGGAAGACTGGGACTCTGATGTATTCCATGTTGTATGATTTGCCCTTGACGGAGATTGTGAAAGGAACTACGGGACCGATTACTTTGTCTTTTTCATCTACATCTGCGCCTATGTATATGGTTGATTCTTGCTCGTTTATTACTGCTAATTCGTCCCCCCAGTTTCCCGCATCATCCGATGGTTTAAGCGAAGCTTTAGTTATAACCGCAAACCTAACACCTTTGCTCAACTTTCGCCCTCCTCTTTCTCTATTGCTGTTATTATTTCGCGAAGGCTTTCCAGAGTAGCCTTAATCTTGCTCTCGAGTTCTTTGTTGTTCTCTAGAGCTGTCCAGAACAGTTCGCCTTCCAGGTTTTTAGCCAAACTTTTCACCACTTCAGAACGTGAACCGTGAGTGGTCTTGACGAGTTCACCGTCAACCATCACGTCGTCAAGTCCGAAGCGGTATCCACTTAACAGTATTTGATTTGGAGCCAAAATTACTCCGGCGTCTGGATCTCCTTCCACAGTTATTTTCAAGTAGCCCGTAGGCATGAATATCTCGTGTATCTGCTTGAGAAGTTTTTCATCGTCAGCAAGTTTTTCTGATGTCCCAGCGAGAGTGGCTGCAACTCCAATAGGGGTTCCCAATGTTTCCTCAAGCACTTCTTCCGTAGACAGTTTTCTTTCAACAGGTTCAACTATGAATATGGCTCTTCCAATCCTGAAGTAGGCTTTCCGATTCACGTAGCCCTGCTTTTGCAGTTCTTTTTCCCTTTCATCCAAAGCACATACTCTCATTCTCTCAGCTTTCCTTCACTCCTATGGCGGCGGAACCTGAACCTCTGCACGCATGCTTTCCAGCATAGTGTTTCTCAAAGAATCCCAGCTTCCGTTTAGGCTCTGCAGGGAAGCAAACATGTCGGAAACCTCAAACCCTTCGAAAGTTCTTTCCATTTTCGGGCATAGGTCTTGTTGGCAGTAGCCTATGCTCGAGTCGTAGTATGTGCAGTTTGCATCTCCATGTTGATCGTAAATCATAAACGTGCAAACTTTGTAGGGCTTAACCTTCCAGATGTCGCCTTTAACGATTTTGCTCCAGTTTCCAGTCTTAAAATGCCTGCTTAGGGGGAGTCTTATAAAATTTCCCAGCATGTCTTTGTGCCATTCTCTCTGTTTGGGGAAGATTCTGCGTTTTAGGTCGTTTTCTATTGTGTTTAGTTCGTTGGCTATTTTCCATAGTGGTGTGGGTTGTAGTAGCACGAAAATGTGTGTTCCACGTCCGCCTGTGTCTACCATTAAGATTGATTGTTTTCCAAATTTTTTGCATAGGTATTCGTAGTGTAGCTCTCCACCTTTGTAGTCGAGGTCTAGGGCGAACCAGCGTATTATGCCTTTTTTGTTGAAGGGGAATATTCCTAGGCAATATTTTCCTTTCAGGTGGTCCTCTATGTTTTCCAGCGTTAGTTTTGCTTTAACTGTTCTCCATCCGTTTTCGTCTTCAACGCCGTATGCTTCGTCGTTTACAATGAAAAGTTGGAAAAGCTGTTTAGCCAATGACTGGCTCGACAAATTTTCCTTTCTCCTCAACTTCCTTCATTGCTTTTTCCATCACTTCTTCTCTTTGGGT
>Ga0080004_1125265_pt1 | contig 42046 bp, 33 predicted proteins | sample WasSprMetagenome_FD_69207 | JGI IMG/M metagenome (GOLD analysis project Ga0080004, IMG submission 69207) | Sulfidic aquatic microbial communities from Washburn Spring, Yellowstone National Park, USA - WS (SPADES assembly) (version 2) | ecosystem: Environmental > Aquatic > Thermal springs > Hot...
GCCAATGGCCGGCGCTTTACCTGCGCCGCCAAATGAGACTCACCGCACATAACGGTGAAACGAGCACACTACAGGCTCATTTGCGGTTGGAATAAAGATACTCGTCTATACAGTATGGTATCTCCTTGTCTTGCGTCTCTCGCATCACATAGATATAGTCACGTGTTTCGGTGCGAGATTTTGCTTTTGCGCTGGACAACGTCCAAGTCTCGGTCTGGTAGAAACTATACCGGCCGTCGCCTCCCAAATACGGCGGAGCTGAAACAGTAACAGTGTACCATGCGGTAACTTGAATACCGAAATCTGTGACGATCCTTTCTTTGAAGTTAGTTAGCTCATTCCATACCTGCTCTCCACACCAATAACGCTGCAATTTGGCCCAATTCCTAGGGATATCAGTCAAGGCCAACTTTAATTCTTCATTCGCATGGTTTACTACCGTGACAACTCTCAACTGGGAAAGGTCCGGAGTAAAGGTTGGATAAGGTGTATAGGTTGGATAGGGTGTAAAGGTTGGATAGAGTGTATAGGTTGGATAAGGTGTATAAGTTGAGTGGGGAGAAAAGGTAGGATTAGGCGTGTAAGGCGTATTGGGCGGTAAAGAAACGATTGGGGTAGCAGACTCTGCGAGGTTCTGCTCTGATCCCTGTGTCGCGACAGGAATCTTAAACTTGATCGGGCCTATATTAATTTCACTTGGAATCACGCCAAATATTAGTAGAAGAACAGCGAAAACAACCCCTGCAACAAATCCAATGCCCAATACAGCGCTAAACAGTCTCCAATTGACAGCATCATATTGGAGCCTTGCCCTTTCATCATCTCTACTTTCGGCTCCAGCCCGAGATGTGTTCCTGGGATTGGGCATCATATTGGAGTCTTGCTTTTTCATCCCTCTACCTCAATTAGCTAGCCCTATGTCTCTCCATAGCGAGGCGAAAGCCACATGACAAGATACGATTGAGCCGCTACGCCAAGGCGGGAGAAGCGCCCAAGGTCTAGTCAGCCCAAAACACAGTCTGGACGTGTTTTTTACTAGAAAGGCTTCTCTTCCTCAGGCATTTCGTTTAGCGCACCAGCAAAATCTTGTTCTGCTCGTCTTTCTAATGCTCTGATAAACCTAATTGTGCTACACACATTATTGAAAATAAATAGACTCTCATCATAATTAAGCAATGGATTGTCGTGGGCCAGGCTTCTTTCGTTCCTTACACGGTTAAAAGCTTCCATGGTGGTGACAGTAGACTTCAGAATACGTTCGGTCATTTCAGATTCAATCATCCCGGCTTCGCGAAGGGCCTTCACATATTCGCCAAATATACTATGCAACGGTTTATCTCTATCTACAGCGATACCGCGTCTCTGAGCGAAATTTCTGATTAGCCCTACGAGATAGGTGTGTAAACGGTCAAGACCTGCTCCAGGTTCGTTGTTTTCTATTGACCAGCGAATCGATCGTGCTAATACCTCAAATTTACGATCACTATCTTCGGAAGTGATAGCTTCGATATCTTCAACAGGAGCATTTTGCAAAAGACGGGCCGCGATTTGTTGACACTTTGCAAACAAATGGGCAATTTCTGGATCGCTTGACAATTGGCGATAGTAAGTTTGACGATAGTACTCTAACAAGTCGGTCAGTAATTTGCCTACAAGATGGTCAGGCTCACATTCCCAGAAAGCACGCAGGCGGTTAGCCTTTGAACCACTCTGATAATTGTATCGATCGTTGTAAATGTCGCGGCCGGTACTTTCCAAAACAAATTCGGCAAATGTCCGATTTGAGAAGTCCAAGACGTAACCGCTACTCATTTGGAACAACTTCTCTAAAGCTTTTTTCTCGCTAAACTTTAGATTTGCCATAGTTTGTACCTATTAGCACGCCCAACGGCACCGAGCTCCGCCGCGCCGCGGGGGCGCTGCCGGCCACAGCCACAGGTCGAACAGCTTATTTCATACCTGATCGGAACGTTTCATCACGGCAAGTATTGAGCAAATAGCGCCGGCAGTAATATGAATGCATACGCATCGTTCAAGATGTGCATCAACATACAGGCCGGCAAATTCCTTCTCCAAACGTACAACACAGTCACCACCAACGACCAAACACCAATTTGTATCGTGCCACCCAACCCCCAGAATGGAATATGTAACAGAACGAACGCAATGTATGCTAGTCCAGCCCCTAGCCAATATCATACCCGTGTATCAAGTAATCGCGCATCCCAGCCATCGCTGCCCATGGTATCTCCGGGTGTTGCTCACGCAACTCAAAGGATAGTCGTTTGACCGCTTCGCCAATCACTATCAACTGATAGAGCACGGCGGACTGGGTCTTGAGATCTTCAAGAAAATCCTCCTTTTGCAAGCCCTGGACAAATGTCAGAATGGCGCGCGCAGCTCTGGCCATATCCAATAAGGTGCCTTCATCTCGTCTCATAAGAAGCCACCTTGTTCCCAGGAAAGATGATAGACGCCGTGCTCAGGATCTCCTTGCGCCGTATCCAGTTCTGACTCCGTTCCACGGCGCGCCTCGTCACCAGGTCAACATCCCGCTGAAGCACAGCCTGGAGTTCCTGCTGCATTCTGATATGATCCAGCAAACTCCACTCTGCGTCGTCATCAAAGGTCACGATAACATCAATATCGCTCTCTGAATCAAAATCCGCGCGTAACACGGAGCCAAATACCGCCATTTCGCGAATCTTCCAACGCCGGCAGAATTCGGCAATCGCGTCCATCGGAAGTATTTCTGCCAGATTTTTCATCTCACAACCTCCGCTACCCCCACCTATGGGGTCGCCCTAACGGCCGGCTTCACCTGCGCCGCGCAGCGCTGTGCACACGCCGATGACCTACACCCACCCCTAATTATACCACACCATCCCCCGGCAGTTTACTCCGCCGGCGCGGCCACATCACTGCGCGGCAGGACAAAGGTGAACTTCGCCCCCTTGCCCGGCGCCGAGCTGACCCAGATGCGCCCACCCAGGCCCTCCACAATCTGCTTGACGATGGACAGGCCCAGGCCGGTGCCGTGCGGCGCGATCTGCTTGGCCTCCTCCGTGCGGTAAAACTCCTGGAAAATCTTCTCCTGATCCTCCGGCGCGATGCCAATGCCGCTGTCCCGCACCGAGCCGATAATAGAGGTGGGTCGGTGAGAGAGGGTGACCTCGATATAGCCGCCGGCCGGCGTGTACTTGATGGCATTGCTGATCAGGTTCATCCAGACATGCTGGATCTGCTCCCTGTCCGCCAGGATCGGGGGCACGTCCGGCTCGATCTCCACCTGCAGGCGGAGACGCTTCTCCTCGGCCGCCGGCCGCATCAGCTCCACCACCTTCTGAAGCACCTCCGCCGCGTTCACCTGCTCTCGCTTCTCGACATGCTCCTGGATGCGGCTCAGGATGAGCAAATCGTTGATGCGATCCAGCAGTTCCAAGGCCCGCTGTTCGACGCGGGTGAGGATCTCCTCCTGTTTTTCCGCCGGCACATAGCCGCTCAGGATCAGCCGGACATAGCTCTGGATGGCGGCGACCGGTGCCCGCAGTTCGTGGGCGGCCACCCGCACGAAGCGCTTGCGCGCCTCGTCTATCTCCTGGAGCCGGCGATTCAAGTTGCTCAGCTCCTCGGCGCGGCGCTCCAGCTCCACGTTCAGCCGCACCAGTTCCAGGTCCCGCGCCCGCAGGCGGGTCGAGATGCTGGTGGCCATCCAGGCGGAGAAGAACAGCGTCGCCAGGAAAGCACTACCTGTGGATAACAGCGTCGTCCACCTGGCATAATAGCCAGGGCATGCCAACCCGTTCAGATAAACATGGGGGATGATGCCGAAGAATTCCAGCAGGACCATGGCGCCGTAGAAAACCGCCGCCACGGCCACGTAGGCGTAAGCGCTCTGCGGCGAGAGGAGGATGCTGGCGATGATGATGTGCAGCACGTAGAAGGCCCAGAAGGGGGTATCAATGCCGCCGGCGAAGTGGAGGAGCACGGTCAGACAGAGCAGGTCCAGCACCACCTGGAAGTGGATGAAGCGGCGGGCATAGAGGGCGCGCCGCGCCTCGTCGCGGATGCCGGCCAGCCGGCGGGCGATGAGGTGAAAGCCCAGGTTGTAGGCGGCGATGAAGCCCGTGGTGGCGATCAGCGCCCCCAACGGCAGTACACCGGGCACCATCTGGTCGGCCGCCGCGATGGCCGCCAGCGTGCCGACCACCGCCAGCCAGCGCAGGCGGATCAACCAGGCCAGGCGCTCCGCCACCTCCGCCTCGATGGGGGAGCGGAGGCCGGCGACCGCCTTGGCGGGCAGATGGGAAGCCGTATCTTGCGGTCGTTCGTCCTGCGTCATATCATCTCACCCCCTCGCCATGCTGGCGGTGCCGCCGGCAGGCAGCGCGGTATCACGGCAGTTCGAAGGTGTCCGAAATTGCCTCCAGTGCGGCCTCGGTGTCCTGGCGGTTGATGACGCAGGAGACGGTGGAGATGGAAGTGCTGATGGCGAAGATATTGATGCCGCGTTGGGCCAGGGCGGAGAACATGGCGCCGGCGATGCCCGGCCGCTCTCGGAAATCGGGGCCAAAGATGGAGATGAGGCTGACCTCGCGAATGAGGTCCACATGGCGCGCCTGGAGCATCTGGGCGGCGTCCTGCACCAGCTCGAAGGCGAGGTCCGCCCGATCGCGGTCCACACACACCACGATATGGTCCTGGTTGGCCAGGTCAATGCACTGCACGATGAACTGGGCGCTGATGCCGTTCTGGCCCAGCGCGGTCAGCACGGCGGCCGCCACGCCGGGGCGGTCCGCAACACCGGAGACGCGCACTGCCGCCAGTTGAGTGTTCTGGATAATGCCGCCGATCTTCGTCTTGGCCATATGCCGCCCTCCTGTGGAAACTGCCGGCCGCCGGCGGCGGCCTAGCCCTTACACAATGCGCGCACCTTCTCTGCCAGATCCTCCAGCCGGACGGGCTTCACCAGCCAGCCCTGGATCTGCTGGAGCGAGCTGGCAGGGATCATCTCGGCGACCTGTGATGGGCTGAGCGAGGAGATGACGAGGATGGGAGTGTCCCGAAGGTCCGGAAGCCGGCGAATCTGTGCCACCATGTCCATACCATCCAAGGTGTAGGTCATCATGACATCCAGCAGGATGACGTCGGGACGCTCCTGTTGGAGGATGGACATGGCCTGCGCCCGACTGCTGGCGGTCAAGGTCTCGATGCCGTGATGCGTCAGCACCAGGCGGGTGATCTCCAAAAAATCGGGGTCATCGTCGACAAGCAGAACCCGCGCCATTGCTCCTCGCTCCCCATCCCTGCGCGCCAAGCGGAGAAACACTACTTTCGATGTGTACAATATTTCCCGACGATTGTCAACAGCTTGTCCGGCTGGACCGGTTTGGTGAGCCAGGCCTCGACCGGCACATATTCATCGGTGGGGAAGAGGCCGGCCTTGTCGGTGTCCATGATGGACGTCACCATGATGACCTTACAACCCTTCAAGTCGGGGTTCTCGTGAATCTCATGGCTGATGTGCAGTCCCTCCAGCACCGTGTCCATCATGATATCCAGCAGGACAATATCGGGCGGAGACTGGCGCAGTTTCTCGAGCGCCTGCGGCCCGCTCTGCGCCAGGTCCACCTGGTAGCCCTCTCGCTCCAGCACCATGCGGGTGATCTCCAGGAAATCAGGGTCGTCGTCCACTACCAGTACCTTGCACATGGTCATCCCTCCTTGCAATGTGTGGATACGAACGGCGATCGAATTACTAAGGCTCCCTGGCCGGCGTCGGGACAGCGAGACGAAAGCCTCACCCGCGTTTGGCCAGGAGCCGGCGCACCTCTGCCACCAGTCGGTCGGGCGCGATGGGCTTCGCCAGAAAGGCGTCAGCCGCCGGCGATGCATCCATCGGGAACATGCCGGCGTAGGGCGAATCGGCGATGGAAGAGACCAGCACCACCGGGATGCCGGCGAGCGATTTGTCGGCGCGCATCTCCTCAGCGGCGTGCAGTCCGTCCCAGATATCCCGCATCATCACATCCAGCAGTACCAGGTCGGGCCGGCTGAGGTGCATCTGCGCCAGCGCCTGTTCGCCGCTGGCGGCAGAGCTGACCTGATAGCCGGCGTGCGTCAGCACAGTGCGGCAGAATTCGACGAAGTCCGGATCATCGTCCACCACCAGGATATGGCCGGGGCGCGCCGGCGGGAGCCGCCAATCCGCCGGCGAGCGGACGGTCTCCAGCACCTGCAGGACGGTGGTGCGGAGGATGCCGCTCTGCTGGCCAAGTGTGTGCAGGAGGAAGTGGGCGAGGGCACGCGGCCCGTCAAAGGCGGCTTCGATGAGCAGGTTCCATTCGCCGGCGATGAGGTACAGCGCGATGACGGCGCTCTCGCGGCGCAGGGCACCGGCGAGGCGCGATACCGCCTGCGGCTCGCACTGCACGCCGATGAAGACGTGATGGGGGTAGCCGGCGCGGGGCAGGTCGAGCGCTACAGCCAGCCGGATCCAGCCCTCATCCAGCAGGCGGTCCAGCCGTTTGCGGATGGTGCCCTCGGCGACCCCCAGCCGGCGGGCGATCTCCACGTTGGCGATGCGCCCGTTTTCCTGCAGGATGCGGATGATGTCCCGGTCCAGTTCGTCCAGTTGTGCGGACATAGGGTTCTCCATACCTGCGCGCCTGTCTATATGATACCATATTTTGCGAAAAATGTCAATAGGAAAATAAAAAATTACGAAATTCGCAATCACAGGTGCTGTACGATCCCAAGGCCCGATAACTGGGCGACATGCCTGCTTCCGAAACTGCCCGGCAGATGGAAGTCACCCCGCGGCGGAGAACGGCCTGCGCCGGCAGATTTACAAGGCCGGCACAGGCCGTTTGGAAGAATTCGCCTCTCGCGCTATAATAGCAGGAAAACTTGTGCACGAAGGAACAGGCCTATGATGAAGACCCATACTTGCGGGGAATTGCGGCGTTCGCATGTGGGACAGACGGTGACCCTCGCCGGCTGGGTGCACCGCCGGCGCGACCACGGCGGGCTCATCTTCATTGACCTGCGCGACCGCTGGGGCATCACCCAGGTGGTCTTCGACTCCTCCGCCTATCCGGAGGCCCACCAGGTGGCCGCCCGCTTCCGCAACGAGTACGTGGTCCAGATCACGGGCCAGGTGCGCGCCCGGCCGGCCGGCCTGGAAAACCCCAAAATGGCCACCGGCGATATCGAGGTGCTGGCCCAGCGGGCCGTCATCCTGAACGAGGCCAAAACCCCACCCTTCTACATCAACGAAGACGTGGATGTGGACGAGACCCTGCGCCTGCGCTACCGCTACCTGGACCTGCGCCGGGAGCGCATGCAGAGGAACATGGTCCTGCGCCATCGCGTGGTCAAGTTCATGCGCGATTACTTGGACGCCCGCGGCTTCATCGAGATCGAGACGCCCATCCTCATCAAGAGCACGCCCGAGGGGGCGCGCGACTACCTGGTGCCCAGCCGGCTCCACAAAGGGCGCTTCTACGCCCTGCCGCAGTCCCCTCAACAGTTGAAGCAGTTGCTCATGGTCGCCGGCATCGAGCGCTATTTCCAGATCGCCCGCTGTTTCCGCGACGAGGATCAGCGCGCCGACCGCCAGCCGGAGTTCACCCAGCTTGACCTGGAGATGTCCTTCGTGGACCAGGAGGATATCCTCCAGCTCATCGAGGGCCTCTTCATCAGCCTGGTGGAGGCCATGCGCCGGCCCTTTGAAGAGGGGGGCATGGGCCTGACCAAGACCATCCAGCAGATCCCCTTCCCACGCCTCTCCTATGAAGAGGCCATGAACCGCTACGGCACGGATAAGCCCGACCTGCGCTTCGGCATGGAGATCATTGATTTCAGCGACGTCGTCGCCGGCTCCGGCTTCAGCGTCTTCGCCAGCGCGCTGGCCGAGGGCGGCAAGGTCAAGGGGCTGTGCGTGCCGGGCGCCGGCAGTTATACCCGCAAGCAGTTGGATGAGCTGGCGCAGTACGCCCAGCGCCTGGGCGCCAAAGGGCTGATCTGGATGATTCCCGATGCGGAGGGGGTGCGCTCGCCGGCCGCCAAGTTCCTGACGCCCGAGGAAATTCGCGGCATTATCCAGCGCGCCGGCGCCGGCCCGGAGGACCTCATCCTGCTGGTGGCGGATCGGCCGGAGGTCGTCGCCGAAGTGCTGGGCGAACTGCGCGTGGAGATGGGCCGGCGGCTCGGCCTGATGGATGACAACGTGCTGGCCTTCTGCTGGATCGTGGACTTCCCCCTGCTGGAGTGGAGCGAGGAGGAACAGCGCTACACCGCCAAACATCACCCCTTTACCTCGGCGCGCGATGAGGATTGGGACCTGCTGGAGACCAACCCCGCCGCGGTGCGCGCCAAGGCCTATGACATTGTGCTGAACGGGTACGAGGTCGGCGGGGGAAGCATCCGCATCCACCGCCGCGACCTGCAGAACCGCTTGTTCCGCGTGCTGGGCCTCTCCGACGAGGAGATTCAGGCGCAGTTCGGCCATATGCTGGAGGCATTCGAGTACGGCGCGCCGCCCCACGGCGGCATCGCCCCCGGCATTGACCGCATCGTCATGCTGTTGGCCGGCGAGCCCAACATCCGCGAGGTCATCGCCTTCCCCAAGACCCAGTCGGCCGTGGACCTGATGACCGGCGCGCCCTCGCCGGTGTCCCCCAAACAACTTCAGGAACTGCATATCCGCATTGTCGAAGAGTAAGCCAGCATCCCCGGCGGGGAGGGTTTCCCTCCCCGCCGCTTCGCGTCGAGAGCTTTTATCTTAAAATCCTCCCACAGCCCTATGCAGGGCGCGCAAATCCTGTATAATGTAAGCGTGTACCATCAAGGACATGGTGCTCTGCCATTCCACTCGCAAGGAGGTTGCCAGGTGGATATGCGCGCCCGCTGGGTTTTCACTCTGTTGATGGCATTACTGCTGTTCGCCGCCGGCGCCCTGCCGGCCTGGGCACAGGAACCGGTGCATATCGTGCAGGCCGGCGAGACCCTCAGCAGTATCGCCGCGCGCTACGGCGTCAGCGCCCAGGCCCTGGCGCAGGCCAACCAGCTCACCAACCGGGATTGGATCTATGTCGGACAGCGCCTGCGCATCCCATCGCAGGGCACCAGCGTCTCCGCCGGCGGGCCTGCCGGCTATCACGTGGTGAGCTACGGCGAGAGCCTCACCGCGATCGCCTGGAAGTACGGCGTGAGCGTGGAAGACCTGGTGCGGGCCAACGGCCTGCCGAACCCCAACTTTGTGTTCGCCGGCCAGCGGCTGGTGATCCCCTCCGGCAGTGCCCCAACGGCCAGCGCCGCCTCCAGCGCCAGCGCCGGCAGTGACACTTTCCACGTCGTCCAGGCCGGGCAGACACTGACCAGCATCGCGGCGAGCTACGGCGTATCGGTCAGCGCCATCCTGCAGGCCAACGGTCTGCGCAATCAAGACTTTATCTATGTGGGACAAAGGCTCCGCATCCCGTCCCCAGGCTCTGCGCCGGCCTCGTCCGCCTCGATCCCCTCGGCATCAGTGCTGGCAGAGGCGCCGTACTCCGGGCGCTGGATCGACGTCAACCTGAGCACCCAGACCCTGACCGCCTACGAGGGCAGTATCCCGGTGTTCACGGCGCTGGTCTCCACCGGCCTGCCGGGCACCCCGACGGTGACGGGGCATTTCAAGATCTACTCCAAGTACACGGCCATTGACATGGCCGGCCCGGGCTATTACCTGCCGGCGGTCCCCTGGACCATGTTCTTCTACCGCGGTTATGCCCTGCACGGCGCCTACTGGCATAATAATTTCGGCCAGCCCATGAGCCACGGCTGTGTGAACCTCAGCGTGCCGGACGCCAAATGGCTGTTCGAGTTCGCCAGCATCGGCACCCCGGTAGTGGTGCATTACTAGTGCTCCGTACGCGCAAAAAGGCCGCCGGATCTCTCCGGCGGCCTTTTTATGTCCATCGGTGGGGATCACGGCCCCAGGAAGCGCTTGCGCCAGAGGTGCCAGAAGGGCGGGCCGGCGGGCGGTGGGGGGTTCGGCGCGACGGGGGTAGGGGTCACGGCCGGCGTCCCCTCGTACTGCAGAAGCGCGCTCCCCTCGCCGGCGCTGGCCCAGCCCAACTCCTCGCGTGCGAGCTGGTCAAGGTAGCCGGCGGCGCGCGTCTGCTCCACCAGGCGCTGAAGCTCCTCGCGGCGCTCCTGCACCTGGAGCACCTGGCGCTGGAGCTCGCGTTTTTCGGCCAGCACGATCTGAAACGCGTGGGACTTGCCGGCCAGCAAGATAATGAAGTACAGCGCCAGGCAGGCGATGCCGAAGGTCAGCCACTGGGCCAGGGTGGGACGAAAGCGGCGCGAGCGTTTGGCCATCTCGTTCCCTCGTTCGATCGTCCTGGCCGCTGAGGCCAGGGGAATGCCGGCGCCGGCCGGCGGTACAGCGACAAAAAAGATGCCCCAGGGCGTTGGGAGTCTGCCCTGGGGCTGTTCGATGGTGCCGAAGGAGGGATTTGAACCCACACGGGCGTTATGCCCACTGCGCCCTGAACGCAGCGTGTCTGCCAGTTCCACCACTTCGGCATCCCAGCTTCCATTGGAAGCACCTATATTATATCGGGCTGGCCTGAATTTGTCAAATCAGGCCAAAAGGCCTTTTCGGAATTCCTCCTGCAGGAGGCCCATGTGATGCACATCATGATACTCGCCGTCGCGGAACAGCGCCTGCCGGCGCGTGCCCTCCAGGCGGAAGCCGGCTTTCTCGTAGCACCGCATGGCACGCGGGTTGAAATCATAGACATCCAGCTCCACGCGGTGCAGGTTCAGCTCCAGGAAGGCGAAACGGAGCAGTGTCCGCACCGCATCCGTGCCCAGGCCCTGGTTCCAGAAGCGCTTTTCACCGATGGAGATGCCCAGCACCCCCAGGCGGTTCTTCCAATCCACCCGATGCAGGCCGATGGTGCCAATGGGGAGCCATTCTCCCCCTTCCTCGGCCTCGATGACGAACATCATCTCGTCGCGCGCTTTCAGATGCTCCTCGAACCACTGCTCCTCCCGGGCCTGGGACATCGGGAGGTACATCAGCAAGTATTGGCGCACCTCTGGGTCGTTGAACCAGCGCACAAAGGTGGGGATATCCGTGCGTTCCGGTGCACGCAGGCGCACGCGTTCGCCGTACAGCATACAGATCGCTCCTAATGCCTCAGATAGAAGGGCACGTCGGTGATAATGCGGAAGCGCCCCTGGCTCGTGTCGCGGCGGGCATAGTTCAGCGCCCATTTGAGCACCAGCGCCGTCTGGTTGTGCAGGAAGAAGTGCCACCAGCGCGCCGGCACGAACTCCGGCATGACAATGGTCACGTAATGACCCTCTTCGTCAATGAACTGATTGACATAGTCCATCAGCGGTTCCACCACCGAGCGGTACGGGGACGGCAGGACCTCCAGCGGGACGTCCGGCAGGTAGTGCTTCCAGCGCTCCTGGAGCTTGGCGGTTTCCTCCGGGTTGACATCCACCGTCACCACGTGCACGTCGTTGCCCAGCGCCTGGGCATAATAGATCGCCTTGACCACGCCGCGGTGCAGGCCGGCCACCGGCACCACAATGGTATGCTTCTTGACCGGCACAGGCCAGCGCAGGGAGAGGGAGAGCTGTTCCGCCACCTTTTCGTAATGATGGTGGATGCCGCGGAACATCATGACCAGCAGGGGGATGAGGGTCAGCACGATCCAGGCGCCGTGGGTGAACTTTGTCACTGCCATTATGACGGCCACGATGCCGGTAGTGACGGCCCCCAGCGCGTTGAAGATGATGGAGGTTTGCCAGCCGGGGGTGCGCCGGCGGAGCCAGTAGCGCACCATGCCGGTTTGGTTCAGCGTGAACGAGGTGAATACGCCCACCGCGTACAGCGGGATAAGGGCGTGCGTGCTGGCGCGGAAGAGGATGACCAGCAGGGAAGAAATCACTCCCAGCAGGATGATGCCGTTGGCATAGACCAGGCGGTCACCCACATTGGCAAGCTGACGCGGCAGGAAGCGGTCGCGCGCCATCCACATCGAAAGGCGCGGGAAGTCCGCATAGCTGGAGTTGGCCGCTAGCACCAGGATCAGCATGGTCGCCGCCTGGATCAGATAGTAGATGATACTGCGGCCAAAGACTGTGCGGGCGATCTGCGATACGACCGTCTCCCCCTCGCGCGGGACGATCCCCAACTGATGGGCCAGGAAGGTGATGCCCAGGAACATGGTCATCAGGATGGCGATCATCCAGAGCAGAGTTTTGCCGGCGTTTTCGCTCTCAGGTGGCTTAAAGATAGGCACAGCGTTGCTGATGACCTCCACACCGGTCAGGGCGGTACAGCCGGAGGCGAAGGCGCGCAACAGCAGGAAGAGGGTCAATGGCTGAACGCCCTGCGCGTAGGCGGCCGCGGCGGCCTCCGCCGGCTGTATGGAACCGGTCAGCACGCGCGCCAGGCCAACGCCGATCAGGGTCAGCATACAGGCAATAAAAAAGTACGTGGGCACGACGAAGACGCGCGCCGACTCGCGCACGCCCCGCAGGTTTACGATGGTGATGAAGACGATGGCGCCCACCGCCAGCTCCACCCGCCAGGGATACAGCGGCGGGAAAGCGGAGGTAATGGCGGCGATGCCGGAGGAGATGCTCACCGCCACCGTCAGGATGTAATCGGTGAGCAGGGCCGCGCCGGCGACCAGGCTGGGCAGTGTGCCGAGGTTCTCGCGCGACACGATATAGGAGCCGGCGCCGTTAGGATAGGCGTGCACCGTCTGGTAATAGGACATGCCCACGATGACCAGCAGAGCGGCGATGGCCAGGGCAATGGGCCAGGACAGGCTCAGCGCGGCGCCGCCGGCCAGGATCAGCGCCATCAGAATTTCCTCCGTCGCGTAGGCCACGGAGGAAAGCGCATCGCCTGATAAGACAGCTAACGCCTGGGCCTTGCCCAGGCGCTCGTGCGACATGCGCTGTGTGGGGAGCGGCATGCCGATCAATATTCGCTTTATTCGCTTGATGTAGGCCAGCATAGCATATCCTCCAAAGACATGGGCTAAGCTGTGAAATTATCACCAAAGGGCCGGCCTGTCAACTTTTGCAGGGGGCATGTTTCTGGCCGAAGAGGGTCAGCCGCCCCTCGTTCGCGTTGACAGTACTCCCCTTTCGTGGTATACTACGTTGTACAATTCCGGCACACAGCGGCTCGCGCCGGCAGTATCCCGGATGAGTCCCTAGGGCCGGAGGGCAGTGGGCCGGCCTGTTCAATGAAGATCCTGGCGATCAGCGACAAAATCGAAGAGCGCTTGTACAGCCCCAGCGCGGCCAGCAGTTTCGCCGATGTGGACCTGGTGCTCTCCTGCGGCGATCTTCCCTCGTACTATCTGGAGTACCTGGTCAGCACGCTCAATAAGCCGCTGTATTATGTCTTCGGCAATCATGAGCCGGCCATCGGCGAGAACGGGGAGCGGCTCAAGGAGATCCCCGGCTGTATCAACCTGGACGGCCGCGTGGTGAACGCCGGGGGCCTGCTGATCGCCGGCCTGGAAGGCTCCATCCGCTACCGCCCCGACGGCGAGTACCAGTACACCGAAGGGGAAATGCTCTGGAAAATCGTGCGGATGGTGCCGAAGCTCATCTGGAACCGCATTACCCGGGGGCGCTACCTGGACATTCTGGTGACGCATGCGCCGCCGGCCGGCATTCATGATGCCGCCGACCGCTGTCACCAGGGCTTCCGGCAGTATATCTGGTTCATGGAGCGTTTCAAGCCGCGCTATTTGATCCATGGGCACACCCATATGTACACGCCGAGCCAGAAACGTCAGACGCGATATAAGGACACCGAAGTCATCAATGCCTATGGGTACGTGGTCCTGGATGTGGAGCCGGCCCAGTAACCCCCTCCCGCCGGCGCGCCCGTTCTCCCATCGCATCCAATCCGTCTGAGGCATACGGTGATAACTTGAGGAGAGGAACATGGCAGAGAAAATCACCCCCCGCAGTGAAGATTATTCGCGCTGGTACACCGACGTCATCCTGCAGGCCGAGCTGGCCGATTACGCGCCGGTCAAAGGATGCATGGTCATCCGGCCGTACGGCTATGCCCTGTGGGAAAACATCCAGCAGGCGCTGGACCGCCGCTTCAAGGCCACCGGCCATGTCAATGCCTATTTCCCCCTCCTGATCCCGGAAAGCTACCTGCGCAAAGAGGCCGAGCACGTGGAGGGTTTCTCCCCGGAGCTGGCCGTGGTCACGCACGGCGGCGGCAAAGAGCTGGAGGAGCCGCTGGTGGTGCGCCCAACCTCCGAGACCATTATCAACGCCATGTACGCCAAGTGGATACGCTCCTGGCGGGACCTGCCCATCCTCATCAACCAGTGGGCCAATGTCGTGCGCTGGGAGATGCGCACGCGGCTCTTCCTGCGCACCACGGAGTTCCTCTGGCAGGAAGGACACACCGCCCATGCCACGGCCGAGGAGGCTATGGAAGAGACCCTGCGCATGCTGAATGTATATAAGGAATTTGCCGAGACCGAGATGGCGATGCCGGTCATCGCCGGCCAGAAGAGCATGACGGAGAAGTTCGCCGGCGCCCTGGCCAGCTACTCCATCGAGGCTATGATGGGCGACAAGCGCGCCCTGCAGGCCGGCACCTCCCACTACTTCGGCCAGCAGTTCGCCAAGGCCTTCGGCATCCAGTTCCTGAACAAGAATAACGAGCTGGAGTACGTCTACCAGACCAGTTGGGGCGTCAGCACCCGGCTCATCGGCGCGCTGGTCATGGTGCACGGCGACGACCAGGGCCTCATCCTGCCGCCGCGGCTGGCCCCCATCCAGGTCGTCATCGTCCCTATCTGGCGCGATGAGGAGCAGAAGCGCGTTGTTCTGGAGGCCGCCGGCCAGGTGCAGGCCCGCCTCTCCGCCACCACGCGCGTCAAGCTCGACGACCGCGACGAATACTCGCCCGGCTGGAAGTTCAACGACTGGGAGATGAAAGGCGTGCCCCTGCGCATCGAAATCGGCCCCAAGGATGTGGAGAACGCCCAGGTGGTGCTGGCGCGCCGCGACATCCCCGGCCGCGAGGGCAAACAGACCTGCCCCATGGAGGCCCTGGAAAGCCGCGTGGCGGAGCTCCTGGCGGCCATCCAGGCGGACCTCTATGCCCGCGCCCTGCGCTTCCGCGAGGAGAACACCTACTATCCCAAGACTTATGCCGAGCTGGCCGAGGCGGTGGAGAACGGTTTCGCCTTTGCGCCCTGGTGCGGCTCCGTCGAATGCGAGGCCAAGGTGAAAGAGGATACCAAAGCCACCACCCGCTGTATCCCCTTCGAACAGCCGGCAGAGGTGGGCCCGTGCGTGGTATGCGGTCAGCCGGCGGAGAAGCAGGTGCTGTTCGCCCGCGCCTATTAGCCGCCCGCTACCTTTTCATCAAGGAGATATCATGCTGGCACTTTCAACTGCCTGGTTCGCGCGAGAGGAGCTTCCTCTCGCCGACCTTTTTTCACTGCTGGTCAAACACGGCTTCCAGGCCTTCGAGCTGAACTACGTGGTGCATCCGGTGGACCTGGAGGAGATGCGCCGGCTCCAGCAGGAGCTGGGATTCACCATCACCAGCCTCCACAACGTCTGCTCGACCCTGCGCGAGCCGCTGGCTCCGGATGATGAGTACGGCGACAACATCGCCTCGCTGAACGAGGAGGAGCGCCAGCAGGCGGTCTTGCATCTGCGCAGTACCGCGGAGACCGCCGTGCAGTTGGGCGCGCGGGCCGTGGTGATTCACGCCGGCTTCGTGCCGGCGGCCAAGGAGGATGCGGAGTACCGCCAACTGCGCCGCGCCTTCGCCCGCGGGGAAATCCCCCCGAGCGCCATGGCGGAGATCATGCGGAAGAAGGTCGCCCAGCGCAAGGAAATGGGCCGGCCGCATCTGGAGCGGTTGGTGAAGAGCCTGCGGGAGGTCTGCCCGCACTTCCCGGAACTGCGCTTCGGGATCGAGTGCCGCTATCATTACTACGGCCTGCCGGACCTGGACGAGCTGGCGGAAGTGCTGGCGGAGGCGGACCTCCCCAACCTGGGATACTGGCACGACTGTGGCCATGCGCAGGTGCAGGAGAATTTCGGCATCTGCCGGCATCAGGACTGGCTCGAGCGCTACGGGCACTGCCTGGTCGGCGTGCATCTGCACGGCATGGCGGACCATGTGCACGATCATTATGCGCCGGCGCCGGGCAACATGCCCTTCGAGATGATCCGCACCTACATCCGTCTCGACACCATCCAGGTGCTGGAGCTGGGCAAGTTCAATGACCTGGAGAGCATCGTGGCCGGCCGCGATTACCTGCAGGCCATTTTCACGCGCGGGGAGGTCGTGCCGGCGGGATGAGCAGGGCCCCAGTTTCATCATCCAACCAATATGCCGGCACACGTCCTCCCTTCGGCCTCCCGGATGTGCTCATCTTGCTGGCCGTCCTCATCTGGGGCGTGAACACCAGCATCGTCAAGGCCACCCTGGCGGTCATGCATCCGATGGTCTTCAACGCCCTGCGCTTCTCCCTCTCGTCCGTGGTGATGCTGTTGATCTCCCGCCTCCAGCGCCAATCGCTCGCGCTCCCGCGGGAGGACCGCCGGCGCACCTTCCCGATTATGGTAGTGGGCGTACTGCTGTATCAACTGCTGTTCGTCTTCGGGTTGAGCCGCACGACCGCCGGCAATACCTCGGTCCTGCTGGCCACCATCCCTATCTTCATCGCCCTGTACTGGGGCCTGATCCGCCGCCAGCGCCTGCCGGCCCTCATCTGGGCCGGCGCCGTGCTGACCTTCTCCGGCGTGGCCATGCTGACGCTGGGGTCGGGAGAGACGTTCCGCTCCGGAAGCTCCTCGCTCATCGGCGACGGCCTGATCCTGCTGGCGGCGGTGTGCTGGGCCGCCTATACCATCGGGAGCCAATCCCTGCTGGAGCGGCACTCCCCCACCAAGATCACCACCCTCTCGATGCTCTTTGCCGCGCCGGCGCTGGACCTGATCGCTCTGCCCCAGCTTCTGCGCACCGATTGGGGCGCCATTCCCTGGCCGGCCTGGGCCGGCCTGCTCTTCTCGGCCGTCTTCTCCATCGCCCTATCGTACCTGTTCTGGAACACGGGCGTGCAGTACATGGGCAGTGCCCGCGCCACCGCCTACTCCAACCTGACGCCCATCATCTCCCTCATCACTGCCTGGATCGCGCTGGGAGAGCGGCTGAACGTCGTCCAGATGACGGGTGCGGCAGTGGTGCTGGTGGGCATCTGGCTGGTGCGCTTTGATCCCCGCCTGCGCCGGCAAAAGCGCCCCGCCGCCAGCGCCGCCAGCGAATGAAAGGGGGATTATACAATGGTAGGCCGACTGCTGAAACTCAGCCACCAGCTCAGCCGGCATTATTACGGCGCTCTGCCCGTGGGTGTATGGGTGGTGGTGATAGGCCTGCTGGTCGCCGTCATCGGGCTGTGGCGGCGCTGGCCGCTGGTTGTGCCGGCGCTGGCCGGCCTCATCGCGCTGGCCGGCCTGATCCTGCTGATATGGGGACGCATCCAACGTTATCACCGCTTCGTGCCCTCCCGGAGCGCCAAAGCCCCGGAGGCGCCGCATACCCCCCTGCGCGGCCTGGAGCATATCAAGATCCGCGCCACGGGCAAGCTCTCGGTGGAGGGCAAGGAACGCTTCTTCGTGGACCTGGAGGCCATTTACCACACGTTCGAGACGCGCGAGCATGCGGTGATGGCGCATGTGCCCTGGTCGCGCTTTCTGCTGGCGCGCTCGCGCCGGCAGTACGTCGGCATGTGGTACGCCTTCTTCAAGCCGGAGGACATCCGCGATATTGAGATCGGCGAGCTGGAATACGGCCTGCGCCGCCGGCCGGCCCTGCGCCTGCGCTATCAAGGCCCCAAGCGGGAGGAGATGGTCCTGCTGGCGTTCTCGAACGAGGGCGACCTGACGCGGGCGCTCTCCGACCTGTACTACGACCTGGCCGGCCCCGGGCCGGACCTCATAGCGTGACGAACCGCCCGGTGGGGTGTTATTATAAAAAATTCATGGAAGAGGTACATCGGAAGACATGACCGTACCCGTGGTGATCGTCAACCCCATCGCCGGCCGCGGCCGGGGAGCCGCCTCCAAGGAGGAGATTGCGCGCGCCTTTCAGCAGGCCGGCCAGCCAGTGGAAATCCTGGTGACCAACCAGCCCGGCGACGCGGTGAAGTGGGCATATGAGGCGGCCCAGCGGGGCGTCCCCTTCATCGCCGGCGCCGGCGGCGACGGCACCGCCAACGAGATCATGAACGGGCTGTCGCGCTGGCTGCGCAACGGCGGCGACCCCGGCACCATGCCCCGCTTCGGCATGATCCCGGTCGGCACCGGCAACGATTTCGGCTATAACTTCGGCCTGCCGCATGAAGTGCCGGCGGCCTGCCAGCGCCTGCTGGACGGCCGCGTGCGCTGGATGGATGTCGGCCTGGTGGAGTCCGACACCGAGCCGCCCCTCTTTTTCGTCAACGGCGTGGGGTTGGGCTTCGATGCCGTGGTGAACATCGAGAGCCGCAAGATCCGCTATCTGCGGGGGGCGGCGGTGTACCTGCCGGCGGTGCTGATGACCCTGCTCTTTTACTACCGCTCTCCCCTCGTCAAGGTCACGTACGACGATCAGTCTTTTGAAGACCACCTGATGATGATTTCCGTCATGAACGGCGAGCGCTTCGGCGCGGTTTTCCACATGACCCCCGGCTCGCGCATTGACGACGGGCTGTTCAGCTTGTGCTTCGTGCGCAAGCTCCCCCGGCACAGCATGCTGCCGATGGTGCCGCGCTTTATCCGGGGCACACACCCCAAGCATCCGCGCATCATGATGGCCAAGGCCCAGAAAGTGACGCTCGAATCGAGCGAGCCCCTGCCCTCCCATGTGGACGGGGAGATTTACAGCGTGCGCGCCCGCCGCTACACCTTTACCATCATGCCCTGGAAAGTGCCGATGCTGTGCTGACGCCGGCCGATGCCGGACCTCGCCCCGTCCTCGGCCGCCCAGCCGGCTTCGGCGAAGCCCTGCACCCTCTCGCCTTGTCCCGCGTGCCCGCCGTGTGTTATAATACGGTTGAATCTCTCGAACATATGGGCGGGTATGGCGAAGCGAAGCACCGCGAAGTCCAAAGGCAGAAACGCTTCGGACCGCTTCCCCCTGGGGATGCGGGCGGATATCGCCGGCATTGTCCTGCTGGCGATCGCCCTGCTCACCCTCTTCAGCCTGCTTTCCATTAACCGCGGCGGCCTGACCGGCGCCTGGATCCATTTCCTGCGCTTGAGCTTCGGCTGGGGGGTCTATGTCATCCCCTTCGCCATGGGCGGGCTGGGGCTGTGGCTCATCGCCCGCGATTTCGAGCAGGATATGCCCCTGGATTGGGAGAAGCCGGCCGGCTGGGGGCTGTTCTTCTTCATCTTCCTGACGGCCGCCCATCTCATCGCCTCCATCGGGCATGAGGATGCCCGGCTCCTGGCGGAGGCCGGCCAGGGCGGCGGGTATATCGGCTGGGGCGCCAGCATGGTGCTGGTGGAGGCCCTCGGGCTCATCGGCGCCTGGACCTTTATCCTGGCGTGCTTCTTCGTGGCGCTCATCCTGGTGCTCGATATCACCCTGGCGGAGTTCTGGCAGGCGGTGCGCGGCCTGGCGCAGGAAATCCAGCAGGCGGTGCGCCGACATATGCTGGTGCCGGGCTGGCCGGCGCTGGGCCGGCGCAAGGCTCCCCCCATCACCCCGGGCCCCACGATGGTAGAGCCGCCGGCGCCGCCGCCCCGGGCTCCGGAGCCGCCCGCGGAGAGACCGGTTTCCCCTAAGGCGCCGGCTGTCCCCACCGCCCATCCGGTGCCGGAGCGCTTCACGCCGGCGCCGGCCGAGCCGCGGGAACCAGTGAGCGCCGCGCCGACATCCAGCGGACAGCTCTGGCAACTGCCCCGCATTGAGGAAATCCTCGACGAGGGTGTGGACGTGGAGCTGAGCCCGGCCGAGGTGCGCGAGCGGGTGCGCATCATCGAGGAGACGCTGGCGAGCTTCGGGGTGCCGGCGCGCGTGGTGGAGGTGAACCAGGGGCCGGCGGTCACCCAGTTCGGCGTCGAACCCGGCTTCATCGAGACCAAGGACTCCAAGGGCCGCATCAAGCGCTCCAAGGTGAAGGTGGCGCGCATCAGCGCCCTGGCCAAGGACCTGGCGCTGGCGCTGGCCGCCTCCCCGATCCGCATCGAGGCGCCGGTGCCCGGCCGGCCCATCGTCGGCATCGAGGTCCCCAACCAGCGCACCTCGCTCGTCTCCCTGCGCAGTGTCATGGAGAGCGAGGCCTTCCGCTCCATCCGCTCGCCGCTGGCGCTGGCGCTGGGACAGGACGTCTCCGGACAGCCGGTCTGTGCTGACCTGGCGAAAATGCCCCATCTGCTCATCGCCGGCGCCACCGGTTCCGGCAAGTCGGTCTGCATCAATTCCCTGGTCACCTGCCTGCTGTGCAATAACACGCCCGAAACCCTGCGCCTGCTGATGATTGACCCGAAGCGGGTGGAGTTAGTGCCCTTTAACGGCGTGCCCCATTTGCTGGCGCCCGTGGTGGTGGACCTGGAGCGGGTGGTGCCCACCCTGCAGTGGGCAACGCGAGAGATGGACCGCCGCTATGAGCTGTTCGCCAAGGCCGGCGTGCGCAACCTCGAAGGCTATAACGAGCGCCAGCGGGAGCGCGGCGAGCCGATCCTGCCCATCATCGTCATCGTCATTGACGAGCTGGCTGACCTGATGATGATGGCGCCTGATGAGGTGGAGCGCTCCGTCTGCCGCATCGCCCAGATGGCGCGCGCCACCGGCATTCACCTGATCATCGCCACCCAGCGCCCCAGCGTGGACGTGGTGACGGGATTGATCAAGGCCAATTTCCCGGCCCGCATTTCTTTCGCCGTGACCAGTCAGGTGGATTCGCGGGTCATCCTGGACACCGCCGGCGCCGAGCAACTGCTGGGCCGCGGCGACATGCTCTATATGGCCCCGGATTCCCCCAAGCTTCAGCGCCTGCAGGGATGCTTCGTCTCCGATCAGGAGGTCCAGCGCCTGGTGCGCTACTGGAAGGGCATCCGGCCGGCCGGCGAGCCGGCGAAACCGGAAGAGGTGATCCAGCCGCCCCTCTGGGCAGACCTGGCACAGCCGGCCCCTGCGGCCAAGCCGCGCGATGTGCTCTTCGATGAGGCAGTGCGCGTGATCCAGGAGTATGACCGCGCTTCCATCTCCCTGCTCCAGCGCCGGCTGCGCATCGGCTACTCGCGGGCCGCCCGCCTGATCGACCTGCTGGAGCAGGAGGGCTATGTGGGACCGGAGGAGGGCGCCAGCCGCTCGCGCGCCGTGCTGAAGCGCCCGCCGGCCTCATAGACCCGCCGACCGCCGCCCATGCCATGACCCGGGGTTCCTGTATATGGCCACAGCGTTCCAAGCCTATCTCGACTCGATCACCGAACTCAGCCGGCGCGGCGACGCCAGCGAGGAAAGCTACTATCCGGCGCTGAAGACCCTGCTCGAGGCGCTGGCCCGGGAGCAGGGGCGCGCCGTTCAGGTCACCGTCGTGCCTAAGACGACCGAGGCCGGCAACCCCGATTTCCGCGTCTGGGATGGCTCGCACCAGGTCATCGGCTATATCGAGGCCAAGGCGCCGGGGACGACGCTGGACGTCGTCGAAACCTCTGATCAGCTCCAGCGCTATCTGCACACCTTTCCCAACGTCATCCTGACCGATTTCTACGAGTTTCGCCTTTACCGCGACGGCGTGTTGATGCATCGCGCCCTGCTCGCGCGTCCCGTCCTTGCCCAGAGGCTCAAGGTGCGGCCGCCGGCCGAGGGGGTGGAGGCCCTGAAGCAGTTGTTCGAGGCCTTCTTCTCCTTCGCCCTGCCGCCGGCGCTGACCGCCGAGACCCTCTCCCGGGAGCTGGCGCGGCGCACCCGCTTCCTGCGCGACGAGGTGATCCGCCCGGAGCTGGAGCAGAAGCAGAAGGACATCTACGGCTTCTACGAGGCCTTTCGGAAATATCTCATCGCCGGCCTGACCGAGGAGCAGTTCGCGGACCTCTATGCCCAGACCATCACCTACGGCCTGTTCGCCGCCCGCACCCGCGCCCGGGGGACCTTTAACCGACAGACAGCCTACTCACTTATCCCTTCCACCATCGGCATCCTGCGCGATGTCTTCCAGTTCATCTCGTTGGGCAAGCCCTCCAAGCAGATGGAAGTCATTGTGGACGACATCGCCGGTGTGCTGAACGCCGCCGACGTGCAAGCCATCCTGACCCAATACTACCAGCAGGGCCGGGGCGACGATCCTGTACTGCACTTCTACGAGACCTTCCTGGCCGAATACGACCCCGAAACGCGCGAGCGGCGCGGCGTCTACTATACTCCGGAGCCAGTGGTGCGCTATATCGTGCGCGCCGTGCACCATCTGCTCCAAACCCGCTTTGGGCTGGCGGACGGCCTGGCCGATGCGCATGTCACCCTCCTGGACCCCGCCGCCGGCACCCTGACCTTCCCCGCCGAGGCCATCCGCACAGCCTTCGCGGCCTATACAGGAAAATACGGTGAGGGAGGCAAGTCGGTCTTCCTCCGCAGTCATATCCTGCCCCACTTTTATGCCTTCGAACTGCTCATGGCCCCCTACGCCATCGGCCACATGAAGGTCGGCTTTCTGCTGGAGGCGCTGGGCGTCCCGCTGCAGAACGGCGAGCGCTTCCAGTTTTACCTGACCAATACGCTGGAGATGGAAGACCTGGAGCAAATCGCCATTCCCGGCCTCTCTTCGCTCTCCGAGGAGAGTCACTGCGCCGCCAGGGTGAAGAAGGAGGAGCCGATCCTGGTCATCCTGGGCAATCCGCCCTATTCCGGCATCTCGGCCAACCAGAACGAGTGGACCGAGAAACTGCTCAAAACCGACCTGGACGGCGCTCAGAGTTACTACACGGTGGACGGCCAACCGCTCGGCGAGAGAAAGGTTTGGCTTCAGGATGATTACGTCAAGTTCCTGCGCTTCGCCCAGTGGAAAATTCACAAGGCCGGCCGCGGCATCGTCGCCATGATCACCAACCACGGCTATCTGGACAACCCCACCTTCCGCGGCATGCGCCAGAGCCTGCTCAAGACCTTCGATGAAATTTACATTTTGGACCTGCACGGCAACAGCCTGAAGCGGGAGACCGCGCCCGACGGCGGCCCGGACGAGAATGTCTTCGATATCCGCCAGGGGGTGGCCATTGGACTGTTTGTGAAGTACGGCGAGAATGCGGTACCCCGCCCCCATCCTCCCTCCCCGCCGGCGGAGAAGGGATTACCCCACCCCCACACCCCCTCTCCGCAGACGGGGAGGGAATTACCCCACCCCCGTGCCCCCTCCCCGTTTGCAGGGAGTGAGGCACCCCACCCCCACACCCCCTCACCTCTGGAGGGGAGGGGGCTGGGAGGAGGGGTAGAAGCACCGCACCCTCGCAACCCCGCCCTGCCGATGGAGATAGGGCACCCCCGCCCCCGTACTCTCCATGCGGCCGAAGGTGGAGGCTATCGCTGGCAGACCGAGGCTGTCCTCTGGCATCACCTGAAGCCGGCGGTGCGCGAGATGCGCAAGCATCCGACCCCTGCGGAGGAAGCCCTTTGGCAACGTCTGCGCCGCCGGCAGTTGGGCATCCGCTTCCGCCGGCAGCACTGCATTGACCGCTTCATCGTGGATTTCTACGCCCGCGATGCCGGCCTCATCGTCGAAGTGGACGGCCCGATCCACCAGGCACAGAGAGAATATGACGCCTGGCGGCAGTCCGTATTGGAAGAGTTGGGCTACCGCGTCCTGCGCTTCACAAACGAACAGGTGCTGGAAGATATCGAGGGGGTTCTGGAGTGCATCCAGGGCGCGATACCCCGCTCCCGTACCCCCTCCCCGCTTGCAGGGAGTGAGGCACCCCACCCCCGTCCCCCCTCCCCGTCTGCGGAGAGGGAATTCCCCCCCCCCCACCCCCCCTCCCCGTCTGCGGGGAGGGGGCTGGGAGGAGGGGTCTACCACGCCCACCTGTACGGCACCCGCGCCCATAAATACGCCTGGCTCGATTCGCACGACCTCACCACCACACCCTGGCAGAGGCTGACGCCGCAGTCACCGTTCTACTTCTTCATCCCGCGGCAGACGCAAAACCTGGAAGCCTACCATAGCTGGCTGAAAATCACTGAAATTTTCCCAAGTGGTGTAACAGGCATTGTAACTGCACGGGACGACCTTTGCATTGACTACGATAAACACTCTCTTCTTGCAAAAATTCGACCTCTCCAAGACCCCAATCTTTCCGATAGCTACATCAGAGATTATTTAGCCGCTCTACTCGGACGTGCGCCTTCCAAAGTTGAGAACTATGCGTGGAGAATCGCTGATGCCCGAAGTCAACTTCGTAAGGTAGAAAATCCTGAGCAATATGTAGTCCCGATTCTTTATCGTCCTTTTGATGAGCGTCTTATCTTCTATCATGAATCTGTTGTTTGGAGAACGCGCCCCGAAGTCATGCGCCACATGCTGGCCGGGAAAAATCTGGGGCTGATATTGCCAAGGCGAGTCGAACATATAGGCACGTGGCAAAATGCTTTTATAACAAGCCATATTACCGAGCATGTGGCCGTTTCGCTCAAGACAATTGATTATTATTTCCCGCTCTACCTCTACCCCTCGACCGAAGCGCCGGATATGTTCCACCAGGCACGCCGGCCCAACCTGGCCGATGGGCTCCTGCCGGCATTGGCCGCCGCCTACGGCTTCGAACCCACACCGGAAGATGTGCTGGCCTATATCTACGCTGTCCTCTACAGCCCAACCTACCGCCAGAAATACGCCCAGGAACTGCGCACCGACTTCCCGCGCCTCCCCTTCACCGCCGATGGGCATCTGTTCCAGCAGATGGCCGGCTTGGGCCGGCGGCTCATCGCCCTGCACCTGCTGGACAGCCCGGAGCTGGACCCGCCGCTGGTGAAGTACCAGGGACAGGGGTCGGATATCATCGAGAAGGTGCGCTACGACGGCCAGCGCCGGCGCGTGTACATCAATGCCGATAAGTATTTCGAGGGCATCACGCCCGAGATGTGGGGATATTCGATCGGCGGCTACCAGGTGCTGGCGAAGTACCTGAAGGACCGCAAGGGCCGGCGCATGGACGACCCCGTGCGCTACATCCACATCGCCACCGCCATCGCCCGCACGATGGAGCTTCAGGAGCAGATAGACCAGCTCTATCCCCAGGTGGAGGAGGCAGTGGTGCCCCTGGGACGCGGTGCGCCGGCCGTCCCCCCACAATCCTGAAGATCGCGGAGCGACGAAACCACCATGACCCCCACCCCCGACAAAGCCGCCTATGTGCGCCGCATGTTCGATGCCATCGTGGCGCGCTATGACCTGATGAACCGCCTGATGACCGCCGGCCGCGACGAGGCCTGGCGCCGGCGGGCCGCCCGAGAGGCCCACGCGCCCTCAGAGGCCCGCCTCCTGGACGTGGCCGCCGGCACCGCCGACCTGACGCTGGCGCTGGCGCGCCAATACCCGGCGGCCCGCATCTATGCCCTGGACTTCAGCCTGGGGATGCTGGAAAGGGGCATCGCCAAGGTGCGGGAGCGGGGCGCCGGCGAGCGCGTGCGCTTCATCGCCGGCGACGCACTGGCCCTGCCCTTCGCCGACAGTTCCTTCGACGCCGTCACCAGCGGCTTCCTGATGCGCAACGTGACCGACATCGTGCGGGCCTTTGCCGAGATGCGGCGCGTCGTGCGGCCGGGCGGCCGTGTGGTCTGTCTGGAGATCTCCAAGCCCGTGCTCCCCCTCTTTTCGCGGCTGTTCTGGTGGTACTTCACCCGCGTGGTGCCGGCCATGGGCCGGCTGGTCAGCGGCAACGCCGAGGCCTACCGCTATCTCCCCCAGTCGCTGGCGCAGTTCGTCACCGCGGAGGAATTGAAGGGCATGATGGAGCAGGCCGGCCTGGAGGAAGTCACCTACCGCCGGCTGATGCTGGGGACGGTCGCCATCCATGTGGGGAAAAGGCCGGGATAATCATGCCCCAAACCCCGTAAATGCCTCACTTGACGAAATATCGCCTTTGTGCTATAAAAATTATTGAAGTGCGGCTTCACAGCGCGGATGAAGCTCTGCCGTACGGATTCATGCGTGTGCAAAGAGGATAGAATGTCAGCCGGCCAGTTCGCTTCTCCCAACTGCATCATTATTCGCATTATTGCGGGCATCTCCATTAGCATTATTCGCTACATGGAGACGCTGGCGGTTGGGAGAGAATAGCGGCTGACACATATAACCCAGACATCACACAGCCCACCGGTTCTCCCAACCGGTGGGCTTTTATTTTACGGACCTGCGGAGGTCATTGGCAAAGGCGCTCTCACCGCCGGCGATGTGCCGGCGGGGGCGCCTTTTGTGTTTCTACCATTTCGGCAACCTGGAGGAGAACATGGGAAGCGTGGAATTGTACGATACGACCCTGCGAGATGGCGCCCAGCAAGAGGGCATCTCTTTCTCGCTGGATGACAAGGTCAAAATCGCCCGTAAGCTGGACGAGTTCGGCATCCACTACATCGAGGGCGGATGGCCCGGCTCCAACCCCAAGGACGCCGGCTTCTTCGAGCGCATGCGCGAGGCGCCCCCGAAGCATGCCATCATCACGGCTTTCGGCTCCACCCGGCGCGCCTACCTCCGCCCGGAAGAGGACCCCAACCTCCAGGCGCTGGTGGACTGCTTCGCGCCGGCGGTGGCGCTGGTGGGCAAAAGCTCCGCCCTCCATGTGCGCGAGGTGCTGGGCGTGAGCTACGAGGAGAACCTGCGCATGATCGCCGACAGCGTGCGGTATATGCGCGAAAAGGGCAAGATCGTCTTCTTCGATGCGGAGCACTTCTTCGACGGGTTCAAAGAGGACCCGGACTATGCCCTGCGCACGCTGGAAGCGGCGGCGGATGCCGGCGCGTCCGTCCTGGTGTTGTGCGACACCAACGGCGGCACCATGCCGGCGGAACTGCTCCAGGCCATCGAGGCGGCGAAGAAGGCCACCAGCGTGCCGCTGGGCATCCATGTGCATAACGATGCCGGCCTGGCCGTGGCGAACACTTTGCTGGCAGTGCAGGCCGGCGTCACCCAGGTGCAGGGCACCATCAACGGCTACGGCGAGCGCTGTGGCAACGCCGACCTGTGCGCCATCATTCCCAATCTTCAGCTCAAGCTCGGCTATCAGGTGGTCAGCCCCGAGCAACTGCGCGGCCTGACCAGCCTATCGCGCTTTGTCTTCGAGCTGGCGAACATGGCGCCCAATCCCACCATGCCCTATGTGGGGCGCAGTGCCTTCGCCCATAAGGCCGGCACCCATGTCAACGCCCTCCTGAAATCCCCCCAGAGCTATCAGCACATTGACCCGGAACTGGTCGGGAACACCCGGCGCATCGTCGTATCGGAGCTTTCCGGCAAGTCCAACATCCTGCACAAGCTTCAGGAGCTGAAGCTGGGATGGGAAGTCAGCAAGGAGCAGTTGGAGCAGGTGCTCCAGGAGATCAAGCGGCTGGAGAACAAGGGCTTCCAGTTCGAGGGGGCCGACGGCTCGGTGGAATTACTGCTCCACCGCACGCGGCCGGGCTACCAGCGCCCCTTTGAGCTGGTGGATTTCCATGTGCTGGTGACCAGCGGGCGCGACGGCGGGATGTCCGCCGAGGCCACGGTCAAGGTGCGGGTCAAGGACCAGATCATCCACACCGCCGCCGAGGGCAATGGCCCGGTGAACGCGTTGGACCTGGCGGTGCGCAAGGCGCTCCTGCCCTTCTTCCCCAAGCTGGCGGATGTGCATCTGACCGATTACAAGGTGCGCATCCTCGACGGCGAAGCGGCCACCGGCGCCCAGACGCGGGTGCTGATCTCCTCTACCAACGGCAAGAAAAGCTGGACCACGGTGGGAAGCTCCACCAACATTATCGAGGCGAGCTGGATCGCGCTGGCGGACAGCCTGGAGTACGCGTTATTGAACGGCGCCGGCGAGTGACCATCATCGGGCTCCTATTCCGGGGACCAGGCCGGGTGCGACGGCCTGGTCTTTCTTTTTACTTTTTAAAGATTGCTCGCCTTCCGGTCACTCACCCTCGGAAAGCAAAATCATCAAAGATACAACCTCCACTGCTATCTGTTCTTTGTCACTATTGACATCTTGCATATAATCTGGTATAATCAATACAACAATACGGCAGAGGGATAGAGAGGGATAGGGGGAAGCGAGATGTATCGGATCGATCCGATGCGATGCAACGGTTGTGGGCAATGTTTGGAGGTTTGTCCCGCCGGGGCCATCTCAATGGAAAATAACCGGGCCAGCATTGACCCGGTGAAGTGCCTCGGATGCGGTGCGTGCGCCGATGCATGTCCGTTGGACGCCATTGTTTCCGAGCGAATACCGGCGTACTACGAGACAGGAGAGCGCCGTGAGGTACCGGCGGTGATATCTATGCCCAATGCCCACGTTGCCCGCCGGCCGACAACGGAGGTAGCGCCCACAAGTTCCCTGCGCGGCCGGCTACTGCCCCTGGCCGGCAGTGCACTAGTATGGGTGACGCGCAACCTCCTGCCCGCGGCTATTGCGGCTTGGAGGGAGTCCCGCATTGGGCTCACTGATACGCCTGCCATCCCATCGGCCGGCGGTACCGCAGGCAAGCGGTACTACGCCATATCCAACGCCGCAACAAGCCGGCGCGGCCTCCATAGACATCGCTGGGGACGCGGCAGGTAAATCACGGCTTGAGACTCTGCTATAGTAACTCTCATTACTCTTTTGGAGGTACACAATGGCGGGCAAATTATTGTTTCAAGGTGGTCATGGTCTCGGCAGAGGTGGACAGGGCCGAGGTGGAGGGAACCGACCTGGTTCCGGCCCTGGTGGATATTGTGTCTGTCCGAAATGCGGCTACCGGACCCCACACATCGCCGGCCAGCGGTGCATGGACATAACCTGTCCGAACTGTGGAACGCGACTGATCAAGGAATAGGTGCTGAGCCATGAAAATTGCCATCCCAGCTAGTGCTCCGAGCCTGGACGCGCCCATGGATTCAAGGTTTGGGCGAAGTGCGTATTTCATCATAGTGGATACCGACACCATGCAATGGGAGGCCCATGAAAACCCGGCGGTGCGCGCCGGCGGCGGCGCCGGCTTGCAAGCGGTCCAATTTCTCAGCCGGTTCGGCACGCAGGCCGTTATCGGCAGTGACTTTGGGCCGAATGCCACCATGGCACTATCTGCCGCCGGCATCCTGATGTACCAGTGCAATTCACCGCTGACCGTGCGGGAAGCTGTCTCGCAGTTCTCCGCCGGCCAACTCCAACAGGTAGACAAGGCAACCAACCCGGGACACTATGGAAAGTAATATCCCTGGCACCACACCACGGCCGCTCCGCATCGCAGTTGCCAGCGGCAAAGGCGGAACTGGCAAGACCACGGTAGCCACCAGCCTGGCGTTGAGCCTTGTCGAACCACCCCTTACAGCGACATCACAGCCTCAGGTGGCCTTCCTGGACTGTGATGTCGAGGGGCCCAATGCCCATTTGTACCTGCGGCCCACATTCGACCGCCGGGAGGATGTTGTCATCCTGGTGCCGGAGGTTGATGCTTCGAAGTGCACCGTGTGCGGCAAATGTGCGGAGGTCTGCCAGTATCACGCCATTCTGGTATTGGGCACTACCCCGCTGGTCTTTCCGCACCTCTGCCATGGGTGCGGCAGTTGCGCACGAATCTGCCCGGAGAACGCGATATCTGAGCAGCCTCACCCGATCGGCGTAGTGGAGGCCGGTATTACACCCCACGGCATCTTTTTCGCTCGAGGGGTGCTCCAAACTGGGGAGCCGCTGGCAACCCCTATTATCCGCCGGCTCAAGCAGTGGGCCATCCCTCCATTCACGCCATCCCACAGCGTCATCATATTCGATGCGCCGCCAGGCACCTCATGTCCGGTCGTCGAGACCGCGCGTGGTGCCGATTTCCTGTTGTTAGTAACCGAACCCACTCCTTTCGGGCTTCATGACCTCCGCCTGGCGGCCCAGGTCGCCGGCGAGTTGGGAATCCCAGCCGGAGTAGTCATCAATCGCGACGGGATCGGCGATGAGTCCGTTACATCGTTCTGCGCGAGTGCAGGCCTCCCGATCCTGATGCGCATTCCTTTCCAGCGGGCCATTAGCGAGGGAATTGCACAAGGCCGGGCACTGCTCGACATCCACCCGGAGTACCGCACGCAGTTCTGGGACATGTTCCAACATATCCAGGATCTGCTGGAGCACCACTCCCAGGTGGGCCCTCTCCGAAAGCTCGCCACTGACAGCCAGTAGTTGCTGGAGGGGTAATGAAGCAACTCGTCATCGTAAGCGGTAAGGGCGGGACGGGCAAGACCAGCCTGGTCGCCTCATTTGCACATTTGGCTTCTCACCACTCCCCGCGAGTGCGCGCCGCTTTTGCGGATGCTGACGTGGACGCCGCCAATCTCGAATTGGTGCTGGCCCCTGACCGCCGCGAATCCCATGAGTTCTGGGGAAAATCGGTCGCGGAGATTGACCCTCATCGTTGTGAGGGATGCGGGATTTGCCACAATGTGTGCCGGTTTGATGCGGTGCTTGGTCCGCCGGCGCAGGGGGACAGCATCTTCTATCGCGTGGACCCCCTTGCCTGCGAGGGATGTGCCGCCTGCTTTTACCAATGCCCTGTCCAGGCCATTCGGATGGTGCCGCAGTTAGCCGGCCAGTGGTTTTATTCCGAAACCCCATATGGTCCGTTGTTCCACGCCGCCCTGCGGCCGGCACAGGAGAACTCCGGCAAGCTGGTGAGCCTGGTCAAACAACAGGCACTGCGCCACGCGGAGAATGCCGGCTACAACCTGCTGATCGTGGACGGGCCCCCTGGCATCGGTTGCCCGGCGATCTCAGCGGTATCCGGTGCGGACCTGGTACTCATCGTCGCGGAACCATCCGTCGCAGGGATTCATGACCTTCATCTTGTCCTTGAACTGACCATGCACTTCCACATTCTTACGCTCGTCTGCCTCAACAAGGCGGACATTCATCCTCAGGGCGCTGCTCAGATCGAATCGTTCTGCGCTGAACACGACATTGAGGTGGTAGGCAGTATCCCCTTTGATCCATCAGTGAGCGAAGCAATCACCCGGGGATTGCCGGTTACCGTCTTCCGGCCATCCTCACCCGCATCCCAGCATATCGAACGCATTTGGCAAAGGCTTCTCCCGATGCTCTAACACGGTGAACTTTCTAGCCGGCCAAAAGGGGCCGCTCCAACGCTTGGAGCGGCCCCTCGAACGTTCGCTGTATTGCCAGAATGCGCTTTCGCTTTACTCCGACTTCTCAATGGTGAACATGGCGGTCAAGGTGCCGGTGTTCTGGTCCGGGGAGATCATCACCGAGACCTTCGCCTTCTCGCCCTGAAATTCCAGCGTGGCGAAGGTATCGGTGGTCGTGCTGGAATCCTCGATATACTTCAGTCCCTGATCGGTGAATCCCTTCTTGTAGAACTCAACCGCCTCGGCCAGGGTCATGCCGGACACGTTGTACATGACCATGCCCTCCTGGGCCCAGGCCTGTTTGGCGCCGGCCGGCTCCGGGATGGTGAAGCCCAGGCCTTCCGTGACCGAGGGGACCTCGGGCGCGGTGATCTCGATGGGCGCGTTCAGGTCATAGACCTCGAAGGTGCTCTTGAGCTCGCCGGCCAGGTCGGGTTTGCTCTCTTCCACGCCTTTGCCGGCCATATGGGTGACCATCTTGACGATGTAGCCCTCATCCGCCAGATAGATGTCAATCTGTGCGACATCCAGGTTCTCATACTTGGCGCGCGTCTCTTCATCGAGCATGAACTGCAGGAAGGTCGGCTTATCGAAACGGTAATGGGTGGTATCGATGCCGTTCACCTTTTCTTTGCCAATTTTGGTGGCGGTCTCCCAGCCGGCGGTCAGTTGCTCAGGATGGAAGATCATGAACTGCTCGTCAAAATTGGGGGCCGTCTCCTGGCTGGACTGCATCCAGCTATTGCCCATCTTGATCCAGCTCTGGTTGCCGATCTGGATCATCTCCATGGAGTCCTCCGGCGTGGCGCCGGTGATGATATAGCGCACAGCCGGCGGCTCTTTGACGAACTCGCCCACCATCTCCAGCTTGGAGCTTTGCTGGTCGGCATAGGCTTCACCGGAGGTCTCGATCGTCATACGCATCCGGTACGACTTCAGCCAGGGTACTTTGCTCACATCTTCGACGGCCTGTGGGGTCTCCGTGGGAGCGGACACTGCCTGGGTGGGTGCCGGCGTCGCAGTAGGCGGCACCGGGGTCGGCTGTGCCGGCGCCTGTTGGGCGGTAGTTGCCTGAGCGGCAGGGGTCTCGCCGGCCGGCGTCGTGGCTTTGCCTCCACATCCAACCAGCAGAGCCATGACCGTCAGGGCCGCGAGGGTCAAGACAGCGATCTTACGTGCGGACATACGCATTCCTCCTTTAGGGGCTATGCGAACTTATGGGCCTGGGCCAACCATCCCGACGACCCCGGGCCTACGCGAGGGAGGAATGGGGAAGTCCAATCCGGTGTAGCTCAGGCAAACAATCCAACGTTACTGTGTTATCATACCACTAAAGCATATCGCTGTCAATTGTGTCCTCCGAGGGCGTTGAAAATAGCGGGCGCATCCCCAACACCCTCTCGCGCTGTCAAGTGACAGTCACCTGTGAGGTGACTGTCACCTGTGAGGTGACTGTCACCTGGACTCGATCTTTCAGCGCCCCGCCCCTCCGAAAATTGCCCTGCGCGCCTTTCCTGGGTATACTGGTGTATTATCCGAGGGATACCCCCAACGGGAAACCACTGCAGGGAGGCAAGGAAGCCGTGGAATATGCTGTGATTTTGGCCGGCGGAAGCGGGACCCGCCTCTGGCCCCGCAGTCGTGGGAGCAAACCGAAACAGTTCCTGGACATCACCGGCCCCCGCACCATGCTGCAGGAGGCGGTTGACCGCATCCTGCCCCTTTTCCCTTATGAGCGCATCTGGGTCATCACCAACCGTTCCTATCTGCCGCTGGTGCGCGAGCAGGTGCCGGCTCTGCCGGAGCACAACCTCATTGGGGAGATCATGGGGCGGGGCACGGCGCCGGCCATCGGCCTGGCCGCCATGGTACTGCGCCGGCAGGACCCCGATGCCGTGATGGTGGTCCTGACGGCCGATCACCTCATCCGCCGGCGCGAGCAGTTCGTGCGCGCCCTTTCCGCCGCCGTGCAAGTCGCCCAAAAGGGCCATCTGGTCACCCTCGGCATCGAACCGCGCTACCCCGAGACGGGGTACGGCTATATCGAGCAGGGGGACCTGCTGTACCATGTGGACGGCTTCGGGGCCTATCGGGTGGTGCGCTTCACCGAGAAGCCGGACCGGCTGACCGCCCAGGAATTCATCACCTCCGGCCGCTACGTGTGGAACAGCGGCATGTTCATCTGGCGGGTGGAGGCTATCCTGGCGGAGATGGCGCGCCAGATGCCGGCCCTGTACGCCCAGCTCCAGGAGATCGCGGACGCCTGGGGCACGCCGGCGCAGGAGGAGACGCTCCAGCGGGTCTGGCCGGCCATCCAGGCGCAGACCATTGACTTCGGCGTGATGGAGCATGCCCGCGACGTGGTGGTCATCCCGGTGGATATTGGCTGGAGCGATATCGGGAGTTGGGCGGCCCTGCTGGACATCCTGCCGGCGGACGAGCAGGGGAATGTGCTGGCGGGAGACGTGGAGGCGCTGGACACGCGCAACAGCTTTATCTACAGCGCCGGCCGGCTCATCGCCGTCATCGGGCTGAACGAGATGATCGTGGTGGATGCCGGCGATGCCCTGCTCATCTGCCCGCGCGATCGGGCGCAGGATGTGAGACATATCGTGGAACAGTTGAAGGAGCGCGGGCGCCGCGAGTATCTCTGAGGGGGATCACTTCTGGATGAAGTCGCGGACGCGCTGACTGCGGGAGGGGTGGCGCAGCCGGCGCAGGGCCTTGGACTCGATCTGCCGCACCCGCTCCCGGGTGATGCCCAGCTTCTCCCCCACCTCTTTCAGCGTATAACTGCGGCCGTCCACGAAGCCGAAGCGCAGGCGGATGATCTCCGCCTCGCGCGGCTTCAGGTGCTCCAGCAGTTTGGCGACTTCCTGCTTCAGCAGTGTCTGGGAAGCTTTCTCCGTGGGGGAAGAGGTGTCATCATCCTGCACGAAATCGCCCAGCGAGTTGTCGCCATCCTCGCCGATGGGGGTTTCCAGAGAGACCGTATGGCGGGCGATGCGGCGCAGCCAGCGCACGCGGCTGAGGGCCAAGCCAAGCTCCTGGGCGATTTCCTCGTCGGTGGGCTGGCGGCCGAGCCGGTCGTTGAGAAGCTCTTCGGTGTTATGGAGCCGGCGGATCTCCTCGTGGATGTGCACCGGCAGGCGGATAGTACGGCCCTGGTCGGAAAGGGCACGCGTGATAGCCTGGCGGATCCACCAGGTGGCATAGGTGCTGAAGCGGGTGCCGCGGCGGTAATCGAACTTGTCGGCGGCCCGCATCAGCCCCAGATTGCCCTCCTGGATGAGGTCGCTGAAGGCAATGCCCCAGCCCCGATAGCGCTTGGCGATCTGGATGACCAGCCGGGTGTTGGCGCGGATCAGGTGGTCGCGCGCCTTATTGCCCTCGCGCACCTTTTCCGCCAACTGCCGGCGTTCCTCCTCAGTCAGGTGCTCGTCGCTGGCGAGCCGCTCCAGGGCCTCCCGCCCCTCGGCCATGCGGCGCGCTAACTCTTCCTCCTGCTCGGGGGTGAGCAGGGGGGTCCGGCTCATGTCGCGCAGATAGAGCCGGATGGGGTCGGGGCTTTCGTCGCCGGCTTCCTCCAGCTCGGCCTCGTCCTCCTCGACCTCTTCCAGCTCCTCGTCCATATCGAAGGACTCGCCCGGGAGCCCCTCGTCCTCCACGCTCTCCAGGCCAAGCTCTTCGAGCAGGTCTTCGTCCTCCGGGTCCATCGTCACGGGTCCGATTCCTAATCCATCAAGATTACAGGAATCCCTTTAACTGCCGGCTGCGGTGCGGATGGCGGAGCCGGCACAACGCCTGCGCCTCAATCTGGCGTATGCGCTCCCGCGTGACTCCGAACTTGCGGCCTACCTCCTCTAAAGTATACGTCCGGCCGTCCACAAAGCCAAATCGCAGTCGAAGGATGCGCGCCTGCTTGGGTGTCAGGGTATCGAGCAGTTGCTCCAGCTTTTCGCGCAGGAGCTCACGGTTGGCCACATCCATGGGCGCCGGCGACTGGGTATCCTCAATGAAATGCCCCAGCTCGCTCTCCTCGTCCTCCCCCACCGGTTTATGGAGGGAAAGGGTGTCGGAGGAGATGCGCAGCATCCATTCTACACGATTGACGGGCATTTGCAAGCGCTCTGCCAGCTCCTCCGGAGTAGGCGGCCGGCCCAGCTCCTGCTCCATATCGCGCGCGGTGCGGAAGAGCTTGCGCAGTCGGTCGCCCATGTGCACCGGCAGGCGGATGACCCGTCCCTGGTCCGCCAGGGCGCGGGTGATGGCCTGGCGGATCCACCAGGTGGCATAGGTGGAGAACTTGAACCCCCGGCGGTAGTCGAACTTGGAGACGGCCCGCATCAGGCCCAGGTTGCCCTCCTGGATCAGGTCGGGGAAGGGGACCCCGCGGCCGATGTAATGCTTGGCCACGCTGATGACCAGGCGGGTGTTGGCGCGGATGAGCTTATCGCGCGCTTCCCGGCCCTTCTGGACGAGCTGACGCAGGGCTTCCCGTTCCTCTTCGCTGAGGTTGCCGTTCTGGCCGGCGAGCCGCTGGGCGGCGACGCGCCCCTCGAACACGGCACGCGCCAGCTCTTTCTCCTCTTCCGGGCTGAGCAGGGGATACTGGCTCATCTCGCGGAAGTAGAGCGTGACGGTGTCACTGAGGGGGCCATCGTCCAGGTATTCTTCCAGGTTCTCGGCGTCCATGTCTTCCGATTCCTCAGCCCGCCAGTCATCGTCCCACACTGCCTGGAACGAGGCGGCGTGAAGCACGGCATCCTGCTCGGCCGGCTCTTCCGTTTGCTCGTACACCGGGATGCGCCGCGTGTGCAGTTGGGCGAAAAACCCTTCCAGCCCTTCCCTGTCCTCTTCCGGGGTAGGACAAACCTCTAAAATTTGGTCATATGTGACGTAGCCCTGATGGGAAGCCTGTTCCAGAAGCTCTTCCAGCGCTGCATTCCCTGCTTGCTCTTCACGCATCGCGCAACCTCACTTTATTGGTCATATGACAAATAATTCCGTTCCGGAAAATCTTGGGGCGCAGGATTCATGACAGTGACGCACATTTCGCGTTCCAGACACAAGAGGCGCGACAAACACCAAGGAGCGGTGGCTGAGACAGGGGTTTGAAGAGAGCATCACCAAAACAAGATTACAAATCGTCCCTTTCCCCTTTCCTCGAGTTTTATTCCATTTCATTATACAACAAATGCGATAGTTTGTCAATGGAAAAATTTTAAATTTTAGAAAATGTTGCGTTAATTTTCGTCGCACAGATGGCGGTGGGAAGGGGTCAAAAACAGGCCCCCGACACTGCGGGGGCCTGGTATCCTGCAAAGGGTCTTATTTCGGGGTCACCCACAGCCAGCGTTCGGTGTCAAGCGGGTACTGCAGGAGTTCGTCTTCACGGAAGAAGAGGGCAATTTCGTTGGCGGCGGTCTCCGGGCCGTCGGAGCCGTGCACCAGGTTGCGGTCCACCGTGAGGGCCAGATCGGCGCGAATGGTTCCCGGTGCCGCCTTGGCGGGGTCGGTGGCGCCCATTGTAGCGCGCACGACTTCGATGGCGCGAGGGCCTTCCAGCACCATTAATACCACTGGAGCGGAAGTGATGTAGGCGATCAGCCCTTCGAAGAAGGGCTTGCCCTCATGGATGGCGTAATGCCGGCGCGCAATCTCCTCGGATAACTGCACCATCTTCATGGCAATGATTTTCAGTCCCCGCCGTTCCAGCCGGCTGATGATCTCCCCGACCAGCCCCCGCTGTACGGCGTCTGGCTTGAGAATGACGAGTGTGCGTTCCACGGTGCTCACCTCAGCGTGTGATGATATGGCTCTTACGCCGGCTTGCGGCCCAGGGCGCGCCGGTAGGCATCCAGCGCGTCGGACAGCCGCCCCTGACGCATATACGCATCTCCCAACACGGTCCAGGCCGGCGCGGACCCCATCCCCTCCTCCAGCTCCGCGATCAGATGTTCCAGATCGCTGACGATGGATTCGACGAACTGGTCCGCTTCCACCAGGGTGCTGTATTCCTGCAGGGCGGATTCGATCTGGCCGGCGTCGCGCCAGGCGCGCGCCAGCGCCAGCCGCATCTCATGGTCATCCGGACGTACCCGCAGGCGCTCCTGCGCCTGGGCGATGAAGGGCGAGGGGGATGGCAGTTCCTCGACCGCCCGTTCCTCTGCCAGGGGTACTGGCGCCTCCTCCACCTTTTCCTCCGCCGGCGTCTCCGCCTCCAGCGCCTGCGGGACGGGCGCGATCTCCTCTTCGTGGATCAGCGGCATCCCCTCGGCCGCGGCCATCCAGATCTCTTCCAGCATAGAGGTGGATATGACGGCGCCGGCCTCCTCTTCCGGAGAGGGTAACTCCTCGACCGCCGGCGCCGGCCCCAGCTCCTGGGCCGGCACGCCCGTCTCCTGCTCTAGCATCATCTCCTCGCCGGCGGCCAGCTCGCTCTTCAGCGAGGGCATGTCCTGGATGGCGGCCTGGCGCAGTCGCTGTAACCACTCGGGGATTTCCTCAACAGGCGCCTCCTCCTCGGCCGGGACGCCGGCTTCGGCCGGCCCCACCTCTTCCAGGCGGGATTCCAGCCAAGACGGGACGGCTTCTTCTTCCTGCTCCTCCGCCGGCGCTTGTGCGGCGATTTCTTTCTGGGCTAGCTCGCGCAGCCAGGCGGGGATTTCCTCTGCTTCTCCGGCTTGCGCCGGCGCGGCTTTCTCTGCCGGCGCGGATATCACTTCCGCATGTTCTTCTTCCTCGGCCATCTCCGCCAGCCAGGGCGGTAGCTCGACCTCGGCGGGAGCCGCTTCGCCGGCGGGAGCGGCCGGCGCCGTGATCTCCCCGGCCATGGCCTCTTCCACCAGGGCACGCAGTTCCTCGGGGAGTTCCGCCGCCAGCTTCAGCAGGTCCTCCGGCGCGGCAGGGGTTTCCGCTTCTTCTATCGGGCCGGCCGGCGGTATTTCCTCCAGGGCCTCCGGCGTGGGCGGCGGTGCCAGCTCTTCCATGGGGGGCGCGGCTTCGGCGGGAAGTTCCTCTTCGCTGACCGGTGCAGAGGGCGCCGTCAGCTCTGCCAGCCATTCGGGCACCGCCGGTTCTGCCGCGGGTGCCTCCGCCTCTTCCGCAGGCATTTCCTCCGTGGGTAGGAAGACCGGGGGTGGTGCCGCTTCGGCCGGCGGTGCGATCTCCTCTACCCAGGCAGGAGCCTCTTCGGGCGGCGCGGGGACGGTTTCTGCCCGCGGCTGTTCCGCAAGCGCCTCTATTTCCTCCGGCTCCTCCGGGACCGGTGAGACCGGCGGTTTGGCTTCGGGGCGTGCCGGCGCGGGGACGCGGAGGCCGGCCGGCAGTACGCCCACCGGCGGGAGCACCGGTTCTTTCGGCGGGAACGGGGATTGTTCGCCCAGCAGTTGGGCCGCGCGGCGGTTCTCCGGGTCCATGGCTTCCGCCATGCGGAGCAGGCGCTCGCCGGCCTCGGGCTGGTCGCCGCGGCTCCAGATGGTGCCCAGGATGAGGGCGGCCGGCAGACAGTTGGGGAGGGTTTCCAGGATATCCTGGCAGACTGCGGCGGCTTCCCCCCGCCGGTCCATGCGCCACAGCGCCGTCGCCAGGCCCACGTGCACATGATAATAGTCGGGGTGTTTGTCGAGGGCGGCTTGAAATTCCTCGACAGCCAGATGATAAAGCCCGCCCCGCAGGTAGATGCGGCCCAGGGCCGGCCCGTTCAGCTTGACGCGCAGTTCCTTCACCCCGCGCACCTGGGCATACAGCCGCTGAAGCTCTGCCCGCAGGTCCGGGTTCGTGGGGTCCACCTCAAAGGCGCGTTCCAGGTACCACAGGCCCAGTTCGGGCAGTTCGTCTTGCTGATAGGCCTCGGCCATCCCCACCCAGGCCATGAGGTTTTCGGGGTCCGCGCTGAGGACGCGCTGGAACATCTCGATGGCCTCGCGGGTACTGCCGCTTTCCAGGCAGGCCTCGCCCAGCAGGAGGTAGGTGTCCAGGTGTTTGGGGAAGTAGTAGAGCACATGCCGGGCGGTGTGGATGGCCTCGGTGTAGGCCTGGCGCTGGATGAGCGAGCGGATTTCATCGCCGAACTCACGTAAGGTTCGCTGGGACATCCCAAGCTCCTTATGACGGATTGCCGGCGCGCCGGCGGCGCGCGACCTGTAGACCAAGCGCTACCCTAATTATGCAGGGTTTCGGGGGAAAAGTCAACCGCATGGGGAAATTGAAACATAAAAAATGCGCCGGCTGTCTGGACAGCCGGCGTATAGTGTGCCCCCGACTGGACTCGAACCAGCACGCCCTTACGGGCACAGGCCCTCAACCTGCCGTGTATACCAATTCCACCACGGGGGCAACACCTAGTGCTATTATACTCCTGGCCGGCAATCTTGTCAACTGCTGGGCTCCTGTGCTATAATGTGTGCACTGCCCCTGTAGCTCAGAGGATAGAGCAGCGGTTTCCTAAACCGCGTGTCGGGGGTTCGACTCCCTCCAGGGGCGCCTGATACAACGCTTTGCCTCTTTGGCATCCTCACGGGTAGCACCGGATGTGTAGCAAACACCCTTACGGATGGTCTGGGTGTTGAGATTCCGCCCTATGTTGCCCAGCTCGAACTTCCCATTCGGAGGAGAAGGGGCGCCATGAATATCAATGCCGGCGATATTCTCCAGAGCCCAAGATGGAACGACCCCATTGAAGTGATCCAGATCTCGTCCATGGGAGACGATAGATTCCGACTGATCGGGAAAAAGGTCGCATCCGGCGAACTCATCGACCAGATACTGACCCAGCAAGATCTTGAGGCACTGTCTTCCTCACAACTGGGTGGGGATTTTTCGGCTCCAGCCCGGGATGTGTTCCTGGGATTGGAGGCCCTTCGCTACCGCTTTGCCTCGATGTTCGATCCCCTCCTAGCAATGAACGTCTCGAAGGTTGATCCGCTTCCGCACCAAATCGAGGCGGTCTATGGATATGTGCTCAATCTACCGCGCATCCGATTCCTGATCGCTGATGATCCGGGTGCCGGCAAAACTATCATGGCCGGCCTGATCCTGAAAGAGTTGAAACTGCGCGGTCTGGCCCACCGCATCCTGATCATCGTCCCCGGCCACCTCAAAGACCAATGGCGCCGCGAGATGAAAGAACGTTTCGAGGAACACTTCTTCGTCGTCGATCGCCAATCCATGGACGCTTGTTACGGAGAAAATATTTGGAACCGAGAAAATCAAATCATCACATCCATTGACTTCGCCAAACGCGATGACGTGCTCCCCAGCCTGGACGCAGTCACTTTCGACCTGGTGATTGTCGATGAGGCGCATAAAATGAGCGCCTATCGCTATGGCAATAAGCTGGAGAAAACGAACCGGTATCAATTGGGCGAAGTATTGTCGCGCAATGCTGTACATATGCTGTTCCTCACTGCCACCCCCCATAAGGGAGATCCCGAGAACTTCCGCCTATTTCTGGACCTGTTAGAACCGGGCTTCTTCGCAACCGATGACCTGCTTCAGAACTCTATTTCGGAACGTGACAATCCCCTCCTCATCCGACGAATGAAGGAGGATCTGAAAGATTTTGAAGGAAGACCCCTCTTTCTCCCCCGGCATGTAGAGACCATCAGCTTTGATTTGGGAACCGAATCGCCGGCGGAAAAGGAATTGTATAACGAGCTCTCTCGCTATGTCGAAACCCAGTTCAACAAGGCGCTGCAGAGCGATAAACGGCGCAATGTGGCCTTCGCGTTGGTGATCCTGCAAAGACGCCTCGCATCCAGCACCTATGCCCTCCTCCGATCCCTGGAGAGACGCAAAGGCCGGCTCCAGGAGCTCCTGCGTATGGCAGACCCCGAGCTGAGAAAACAGGCCGAGAAATCCATAGCCTTCGATCTGGAGGAAGCAGAGGACGCCGCGGAAGAGGAGCGCTGGGAACTGGAACGAACCTGGGAAACCTTGAGTGTGGCAGAGAACCGCCAAGAGCTCGAGAAAGAAATCGCCACCATAGAAGGACTGTTGAACCAGGCCAAAGCCATTATCGAAAAAGGCGATGAACTGAAGCTCCGACGCTTTCAAGAGGCATTGGAACAGCTACAAAAGGATTTCCCCGGCGAGAAAATCCTCGTATTTACGGAATCCAAGGACACGATGGAATATCTGACCCATCGATTGGGAGAATGGGGGTATCAGGTCTGCAATATCCACGGCGGGATGAGGCTGGAAGACCGCATTGCGGCAGAGGGGATTTTCAAGAACCAAGCCCAGGTGCTGGTAGCCACAGAGGCCGCCGGCGAAGGCATCAACTTGCAATTCTGCCACCTCCTGATCAACTATGACCTGCCCTGGAACCCCAACCGCCTGGAGCAACGCATGGGCCGCATCCACCGCTATGGCCAGACGAAAGAAGTCTACATCTTTAACCTGGTCGCCGGCGACACGCGGGAAGGACGCGTTTTGACGCGCGTCTTCGAGAAATTGGAACAGATCCGTCAAGCAATTGGCTCAGACAAGGTATTCGACGTGCTGGGCGAGATCTACTACGACAAGAACCTGGCACAGCTTCTTCTGGAAGCGGCCGCCAATGCCCGCAGCCTAGAAGAGATCCTACGGGAAATTGATATCCGCGTGGACGAAGAATACATCCAACGGGTCAAAAACAGCCTGGGCGAAAGCCTCGCCACCCGCTATATCGACTACAC